>PVMJ01000172.1_pt1:815000-884709 | contig 884709 bp, 850 predicted proteins | sample 1853361 | NCBI WGS metagenome assembly PVMJ01 (sample SAMN08533506, study PRJNA380276) | Synthetic metagenome, whole genome shotgun sequencing project. | isolation source: mock microbial community containing genomic DNA from 20 ATCC strains | collected 2017
CTCGCCGTACTCAGGATACTGCTAAGGTTAATCTATCATTTTAAATACGAGGCTGTTACTCTCTTTGGCTTACCTTCCCAGGTAATTCTTCTATAATGATTAATCCTATATCGCAGTCCTACAACCCCGAAGTGTAAACACTTCGGTTTGCCCTCCTGCCGTTTCGCTCGCCGCTACTAAGGCAATCGCTTTTGCTTTCTCTTCCTGCAGCTACTTAGATGTTTCAGTTCACTGCGTCTTCCTTCTCATATCCTTAACAGATATGGATACTAGTCATTAACTAGTGGGTTCCCCCATTCGGACATCTCTGGATCAGCGCTTACTTACAGCTCCCCAAAGCATTTCGTCGTTAGTCACGTCCTTCTTCGGCTTCTAGTGCCAAGGCATCCACCGTGCGCCCTTATTAACTTAACCTTATTAACCTAGTTTCTTTAAAACTAGAAAACTCATTAAATATTCACAGCGTTTTCGGTTTATTTTCTTGTTACTTTCTACAATCTATTTCTAGATCGTGGAATTTGATATAGATATTCAATTTTCAATGAACAATTTGAACCTTTCGATTCAATGGAGCCTAGCGGGATCGAACCGCTGACCTCCTGCGTGCAAAGCAGGCGCTCTCCCAGCTGAGCTAAGGCCCCACAAGACCTCTCAAAACTAAACAAGACGCAAATGGCAGGTTTCCTTATCCTTAGAAAGGAGGTGATCCAGCCGCACCTTCCGATACGGCTACCTTGTTACGACTTCACCCCAATCATCTATCCCACCTTAGGCGGCTGGCTCCTAAAAGGTTACCTCACCGACTTCGGGTGTTACAAACTCTCGTGGTGTGACGGGCGGTGTGTACAAGGCCCGGGAACGTATTCACCGCGGCGTGCTGATCCGCGATTACTAGCGATTCCGACTTCATGTAGGCGAGTTGCAGCCTACAATCCGAACTGAGATTGGCTTTAAGAGATTAGCTTGCCGTCACCGGCTTGCGACTCGTTGTACCAACCATTGTAGCACGTGTGTAGCCCAGGTCATAAGGGGCATGATGATTTGACGTCATCCCCACCTTCCTCCGGTTTATTACCGGCAGTCTCGCTAGAGTGCCCAACTTAATGATGGCAACTAACAATAGGGGTTGCGCTCGTTGCGGGACTTAACCCAACATCTCACGACACGAGCTGACGACAACCATGCACCACCTGTCACTTCTGCTCCGAAGAGAAAGCCTATCTCTAGGCCGGTCAGAAGGATGTCAAGACCTGGTAAGGTTCTTCGCGTTGCTTCGAATTAAACCACATGCTCCACCGCTTGTGCGGGCCCCCGTCAATTCCTTTGAGTTTCAACCTTGCGGTCGTACTCCCCAGGCGGAGTGCTTAATGCGTTAGCTGCGGCACTAAGCCCCGGAAAGGGCCTAACACCTAGCACTCATCGTTTACGGCGTGGACTACCAGGGTATCTAATCCTGTTTGCTCCCCACGCTTTCGAGCCTCAGCGTCAGTTACAGACCAGAGAGCCGCTTTCGCCACCGGTGTTCCTCCATATATCTACGCATTTCACCGCTACACATGGAATTCCACTCTCCCCTTCTGCACTCAAGTCCTCCAGTTTCCAAAGCGTACAATGGTTAAGCCACTGCCTTTAACTTCAGACTTAAAGAACCGCCTGCGCTCGCTTTACGCCCAATAAATCCGGACAACGCTCGGGACCTACGTATTACCGCGGCTGCTGGCACGTAGTTAGCCGTCCCTTTCTGGTTAGTTACCGTCACTTGGTAGATTTTCCACTCCTACCAACGTTCTTCTCTAACAACAGAGCTTTACGATCCGAAAACCTTCTTCACTCACGCGGCGTTGCTCGGTCAGACTTCCGTCCATTGCCGAAGATTCCCTACTGCTGCCTCCCGTAGGAGTCTGGGCCGTGTCTCAGTCCCAGTGTGGCCGATCACCCTCTCAGGTCGGCTATGTATCGTCGCCTTGGTGAGCCTTTACCTCACCAACTAGCTAATACAACGCAGGTCCATCTCACAGTGAAGCAATTGCTCCTTTTAAATAACTAACATGTGTTAATTACTCTTATGCGGTATTAGCTATCGTTTCCAATAGTTATCCCCCGCTATGAGGCAGGTTACCTACGCGTTACTCACCCGTTCGCAACTCATCAGTCTAGTGTAAACACCAAACCTCAGCGTTCTACTTGCATGTATTAGGCACGCCGCCAGCGTTCGTCCTGAGCCAGGATCAAACTCTCATTAAAAGTTTGAGCTTTGCTCTTTTCTGTCTCGCTGACAGATTTATTGTTTTTTTGTCATTGACGGATTTACAATGTAAATCCACCCTGCACATTCGTTCGTCTTGTTCAGTTTTCAAAGGTCTTTGCCTCTCTTGAGACAACTTCTATATTCTAGCAAACTTATTCTGCTTTGTCAACTACTTTTTTTAAGTTGTTAACTACGCGCTAATAGAAACTGCTCTCTCGAGACAACTTATTTAGTTTACTACATCATCTCTTACTTTGTCAACTCTTTTTTCATACTTTTTCTACATTTTCTGAAAATGTAGATAGAGCGCAAGAAAAAAAGAGGTCTCACCTCTTTTTATTTCTTAGTAACTACTACAAATCTATTAGGATCGTTACCTTCAGAATAACTTTCAACACCCTCTATAGTTGCAATTGTTTTATGAACAGTTTTTCGCTCACTGTTACTCATAGGATCCATATGGTAAGGTTCATTAGTCTCTAAAACACGCCTAGCTATTTTTTTAGAAAAATCAATTAAAGTTTCTGTACGATGCTCAACGTAGTCATGGACATTAATGGATACTGAAAAACTCTTAGAAAAGCGGTCATGAAGATAATTTTGTGCTAACAACTGCAACGATTTTAATACTTTTCCATGATAACCAATGATGCGCCCAGCTTCTGGCGTTTCTATTTGGAGATTTATTTGTCGCTTACTTGTCGTAGTTTCTATTGTTGCATCTAAATCCATCTCATAGATGATATTTTCAACGTATTTAGTCACCTGAGCAGCTGCTACTTCAATATTAGGAAGTAGGTCAATTTTTTCAATAGCTTCACTTGTAGTTACAACGTTTTTATCATCAATTTTTGGAAGTTCTGGTTGTGATACGTCTTCTTTTTCAAGCGTTTCATCAACCTCCTCTATATATTCTTCCACCACATCTACGCTAGACGGTACATTCTTAATATTTTTTAACGCTACCGATTCATTAATATCAGTTACTTCGTCGGTGATACCTTCTATTTCAACTTTTGCTGGCTTTTTACCAAAGCCCAAAAAACCTTTTTTCTCACGTGATACAACTTTTATATGTGCCCTCAATCGTGAAATGTTTAACTCTTGTAGTCCTTTTTCAATAGCTTCTTCTACAGTCGCTCCTGTAAATAATACCATGGTTTTCCTACTTTCTTTTCTTACTTGCTTTTCTCTTAGCACGTTTAACTCTTTGTTCTTTTTCATGTGCCACTCTTACTGCTTCTTCTCGAACCTTTATAATCTTGTATGGGTTGTTCAATAATAGAATTTGAAATACTTGAAAAGCATTAGACACCGTCCAGTATAAAACAACACCACTAGCAAAGTTAAAGCTTGTTACCAATATGATAAACGGCATAACATAAGTCATAAGAGTTAAAGCAATATTTTTTTCAACAGCTGCTTTGTTAGTTAACCAAGTTGATAAAAAGGTAAATAAGGCCGCCAGTACAGGTAAAATATAATATGGGTCCGGCTGTGATAATTCTAGGCTCAAAAATGTTCCTACTTTTAAGAAAGAAACCCTAGTCAAAGCTTGGAAAAGAGCCCATAGGACAGGTAACTGAATTAGAAGAGGTAATACACTTGCATATGGGTTAACTCCCTCAGCTTTATACATAGATTGCATTTCATCATTTAGCTTTAAACGGTTATCAGGATCTTTCCCTGGATATTTTTTTTGTAATTCCTTGAGCCTTGGCTGAATTTCCTGCATCTTTTGGCTGGATTTCATTTGCATATTATAAAGCGGCATCATAATCGCTCTGATTATTAGAGTGAATAAGATTATTCCCAAACCAATTGAATGGTTAAAGGAGAGCCATTGTATTGATTTAGCAAATGCATAAACTATTTGCTCCCATAATGTGGCTGAATGACTAGATACTTCTCCTCGTCCGCAAGCAACCAATAAAGAGCCTGTCAGCAATATTAAGCTAAATGTTTTAAGTTTTTTCTTCAATTTTATACCTTTCTAGATGAGTCCTGCTATTTTTAAAACGTGTATAAGATTTTTTTCTAATGCTTGATAGTCCAATTCCTCTACACCTTTACGCGCAATCACGACAAAATCATAATCTTGCAGCGCTGTTTTCTGAGAGAGTAAAACATGCCTAATTTTTCTTTTAATAGCGTTACGAACAACAGCATTTCCTAATTTCTTACTAACAGAGATTCCCACACGAAAGTGTTTTTGTTCTTTTTCTAAATAGTAGATAACAAATTTTCGATTAGCAACATTTTTACCTCTGCTGAAAATCATTTGAAAATCCTTATCACTTTTTACCCGATAGGTTTTTTTCAAAATAGTGCTCCATTTATCTAAATTGGTTTTATTATACCATAAATAACCTAAAAGACTCAATTCTTTTCTAATGTTACTATCATTGACAACAGACTAAACAAGACAAAGTGTATTAGAGTATGATATAATGTTAGCGCTATATGCCTTATTATTAGAAAGAAGGAATAAGATGACAAAACAAAAAATTGCCGTTCTTGGACCTGGTTCATGGGGGACTGCTCTTGCACAAGTATTAAATGACAATGGACATGAGGTACGCTTATGGGGAAACGTGGTTGAACAAATAGAAGAGATTAATACTAACCATACTAATCAACGTTACTTCAAAGATATTACCTTAGATTCCAAAATAAAAGCCTACACTAATCTTGAGGAAGCGATTAATAATGTTGACAGCATTTTATTCGTCGTCCCAACTAAAGTTACAAGACTTGTTGCTAAACAAGTGGCTAATCTTTTAAAGCATAAAGTTGTTCTTATGCATGCTTCTAAGGGACTAGAACCTGGTACTCATGAACGACTTTCTACAATTTTAGAAGAAGAAATCTCTGAACAATATCGTAGTGATATCGTTGTTGTTTCAGGTCCCAGTCATGCTGAAGAAGCCATCGTTCGTGATATTACTTTGATTACTGCTGCTTCAAAAGATATTGAAGCAGCTAAGTATGTCCAAAAATTGTTTAGTAATCATTATTTTAGACTTTATACTAACACTGATGTCGTAGGAGTAGAAACAGCTGGTGCTCTAAAAAATATTATTGCTGTTGGTGCTGGAGCACTACACGGTCTTGGTTATGGTGATAATGCTAAAGCAGCTATTATTACGCGTGGTTTAGCTGAGATAACACGTCTTGGTGTACAATTAGGGGCCGACCCTCTCACTTTCAGTGGTTTATCCGGAGTTGGAGATTTAATTGTGACTGGTACATCTGTTCATTCTCGCAACTGGAGAGCGGGAGATGCTTTAGGACGTGGTGAGAAACTTGAAGATATTGAAAAAAATATGGGGATGGTTATTGAAGGTATCTCAACAACTAAAGTTGCTTACGAAATCGCCCAAAACTTAAATGTTTACATGCCCATTACAGAAGCTATTTATAAATCAATATATGAAGGGGCTAATATCAAAGATAGCATTTTAGATATGATGTCCAATGAATTTCGTTCAGAGAATGAATGGCACTAATATCGTTTATATTAATACTATTTAAAGGAGCTATATATGAAAGTCAGAAAAGCAGTTATCCCTGCCGCTGGTTTAGGAACACGTTTTTTACCTGCTACTAAAGCTTTAGCTAAAGAAATGCTTCCAATCGTTGATAAACCAACTATTCAATTTATTGTTGAAGAAGCACTAAAATCTGGAATTGAAGATATTTTAGTTGTAACTGGTAAATCAAAACGTTCTATAGAAGACCACTTTGATTCAAATTTTGAATTAGAATATAACCTAAAAGAGAAAGGGAAAAACGAACTTCTCAAACTTGTTGATGAAACAACTGGCATTCGACTCCATTTTATTCGACAAAGTCATCCTCGTGGGCTTGGAGATGCTGTGCTACAAGCAAAAGCCTTCGTTGGTAATGAACCTTTTGTTGTTATGCTAGGTGATGATCTAATGGATATTACCAATAATAAAGTTATTCCTCTCACCAAACAATTAATTAATGACTTTGAAGCTACTCATGCATCAACAATTGCTGTTATGGAAGTTCCACATGAAGATGTTTCTGCTTATGGTGTTATTGCTCCACAAGGAGAAGGAGTTAATGGTCTATATAGCGTTAACACTTTCGTTGAAAAACCTTCTCCCGAAGAGGCTCCAAGTAATTTGGCAATCATTGGTCGCTACTTGTTAACTCCAGAAATTTTTAATATTTTAGAAACTCAAAAACCTGGTGCAGGAAATGAGATTCAACTAACCGATGCTATCGATACTTTAAATAAAACGCAACGTGTTTTTGCTAGAAAATTTACAGGAGACCGTTACGACGTTGGTGACAAGTTTGGTTTTATGAAAACATCTATTGATTATGCTCTTCAACACCCACAAGTTAAAGATGACTTGAAGAAATATATCATTGATTTAGGAAAATCTCTAGAAAAAACATCTAAGAAGTAAAATATGAGTCAAGTACAATAAAAAAGTTTCCTAAATAGGAAACTTTTTTATTGTACTTGACGAAGAACTTATTGTTCCTCCACACTTTTATCATTTCATAGGAACTTGTATTTTCCCTGAAACAATATCCTCTTTAGCTTTTTTGACAGCAACAGATCCCTCACTAGACAATTGATGCTCTTTAATATCTACACCACTATCCTTTAGACCAAAAACTGTTACTTTCCCTCCTGGATATTGTTTTTTCTCTGTTAATTCTGCTACAGATTGGAGAGATTTCCCCACCTCTTTTATAGTAGATGCCAGAACAAAGTTTGCTTTCTTACCATCTTTTGAAACATAATTGCCTTCTTGACTTTGATCTCTGTCAACACCAATTACCCAGACTTTGTTAGATTCCTTGCGGGTCTCATTTTCAGTTTTAGCCTCACTAAAAATTCCTGCTCCTGTACCACCAGCAGCCTGGTAAATAACATCAACACCTGTTGCATACTGTGTGGCAGCAATCGTTTTACCTTTAGCTGCATCTGTAAATGAGCCTGCATAAGATACCGCAACTTTAATAGCCGGATCAATTGATTTTACTCCAGCCTTAAATCCTGCTTCAAATCGCTTAACAACGACGCCTTCCATCCCTCCGATAAAACCAACTGTTTTTGTCTTAGTTGTCTTAGCTGCAGCAACTCCAGCTAAGTAAGCAGCTTCATTGTCTGCAAAAGTAACACTAGCTACATTTTCTTTACCTTTAATGATATCATCTACAATAACGTATTTAACATCTTTATTATTTTCTGATACTTTTTCAATAGTATCATGAAGACCAAATCCAATACCAAAAATTAAATTATAACCACTAGAGGCTGCCGTATCAAGGTTATTAGCATGATCTGATTCATTAGATGACTGGAAATAATCAAAGCCATTACCTTTTGTCAACCCCTTCTTTTTTCCCCACTTTTGTAGCCCTTCCCAAGCTGATTGATTAAACGATTTATCGTCTACTCCACCTTGATTAGTTACCATCGCAACTTTGATATCTGATTTATTTGCAGACTTATCTGAACGATTACCACATGCTGTTAATGTTAGTACAGATAAAGATAGTAGAGTTAAGCCAATAATTTTTCTGTTCACCGAGAATGAACCTCCTAATAAGTTATAGTCACATAAAAACAGATTTCTATCATAACATAAAAAAATCATTTAGCAAACTTTATTCTATTTTTCCCAGAGAAAGTTTGGTTTTAGAGGCTATAGCCGTAGAATTATACCAACGATAGACCTATTAAGCTGATCGATACAATAATAAATATCATTAAAGCTAAAATACTTTGCCAAGTTTTAAATAATAAAGAACCATTTTGTTTTGTCAAAAAAATAGCCACCAATACTCCACCAACTAAACCACCAACATGACCTGCTAAACTCACTCCGGGTGTGAAGATATTAAAAAATAAATTTAACAAGATCATCACTTGATATGATTTTCCAACTTGTTTTAAATAAGGATTTTTTCCAAAATACCCTGCGATTGCTATAGCAGAAAAAACACCAAATAAAGACGTTGAGGCTCCTGCTGCCACCACATGTGGAGTAAAAAATAGCGTAAAAATATTACCCATTAAGCCAGATAAAATATAGAGAATTAGAAATCTCAAACTTCCCCAAATACTTTCCCCCATTTGTCCTACGAAATACAGAGCTAAACCATTTAATAAAAAATGTTCCCAACCAATATGAACAAAGATAGGACTTATTAGTCTCCATAGATTTGTTGGATATGCTTTTAGATAATCACCTTGTATTCCACCAAATTGAAAAATAACTTGGCTAGACTCCGCTTGACTTCCATAAGTTAGTTGCATCAATAAAAAAACAAGGGTTGTCAGACTGACCAAGAGTACTGTCGTCGGATACTCTTTAGCGAACTTCTTCATAGACATAATACCTCCTTAACTGCTACGTCATGCTTCTCTTCTACAAAATCCTGTCTCTGACACCTATAAATAGTACTAATAGTATCACCTTCAAAATCACTCAAATAGCGATCAAAATAACCTGCACCATAACCTATACGAAAACCTTTATTGTTAAAGATAAGTCCGGGCACATGAATTAAGTCTATACTAGCTTTTTCAACAGCTCTATCATTAACAGGTTCTAATAAGCCAAACGGTGTTGTCCTCAAGTTATCTTTTTGATAGTCCACAAAAATCATTTTACCTTTTGGATAAGTTTTGGGAACAAGGACACGTTTGCCATCACATAAAGCTTGTTTAATAAGAAGTTGTGTATTGTATTCGTAGTCAAAAGATAGGTAAGTAGCAATTACACAACTATTTTGATAAGCTTTAGTTTTTATAAAAGCCTCTAAAAGTTTACAGTCAACTTCTGATTTGTAAGCTTGAGGTTGAGATTTTAAGGTTATCAAAACTTCTTTTCTTAATAATTTCTTTTCCATATATCTATGATACCATTAATATTGACCATTTATACAAAAATAGTATAGGGGAAAATAAAATGATAAAGTATGAATTTTTAAGGTTTATTTAAGGTTTCTACTGTATACTAGTATCATCCTAAAATAAGCGGTTTATCCTAGCCGTTAGGAAAATATTATCCTAAATTATTTTCCTTTTTCATAAATCTCCTGAGAAAAGTTAATAACTTTTCTCAACCCTTTTTCCAACCCACTATCGCTACCGGTGCTAGTGGGTTTTTAGTTATCCTACAACAAAACTAAAAAGTTCCTCTCTTTGAGGAACTTTTTAGTTAGATATTTTTAAAGACGTGCATTCAATTCAGCGCTAAGCTCTTCGAATCCAGGTTTACCTAGAAGAGCAAACATATTACGTTTATATGCTTCTACCCCTGGTTGATCAAATGGATTTACTGAGTTAAGATAACCTGAAAGGCCAATTGCTAACTCAAAGAAGTAAATAGTGTAACCAAGGGTGTAAGCGTCTTGTGTAGGAAGCGTTACAAACATATTTGGAACCCCACCATCTGTATGAGCAAGGAGTACACCATCTGTTGCTTTTTTATTAACAAAATCTACATCTTTTCCTTGAAGATAACCAAGACCATCTAAATCTTCGGTTAATTCAGGAATAGTCACATTTTTACGAGGTTTCTCAACGCGAACAACTGTCTCAAAGAGGTTACGGTAACCTTCTTGAATAAATTGACCAAGTGAGTGAAGATCAGTTGAGAAGTTTGCTGATGTAGGATAGATACCTTTTTGATCTTTACCTTCTGATTCACCTGCTAATTGTTTCCACCATTCACCAAAGTATTGTAATGATGGTTCGTAGTTAGCTAAAATCTCTGTGATATAACCTTTGCGATAAAGAACATTACGAACTGCAGCGTACTGATAAGCAATGTTTTCAGAGATTTTATCTGAAGATAAATCTTTACGAGCAGCATTTGCGCCTTCCATAAGAGCAGTAATATCTGCTCCTGAAGCAGCAATTGGAAGAAGACCTACGGCTGTCAGTACTGAGAAACGACCACCAACATTATCAGGAACTACAAATGTTTCCCAATTGTTAGCATCTGCTTCAACTTTTACGGCACCTTTAACTTTATCAGTTGTAGCGTAGATACGTTTATTAGCTTCTTCTTGACCGTACTTTTTAACTAGAAGTTCTTTAAATACACGGAAAGCAATCGCTGGTTCAGTTGTTGTACCTGATTTTGAAATGACATTTACTGAGAATTCTTTATCTTGGACGTATTCAACTAAATCGGCAAGGTAAGTAGATGAAATAGAATTTCCAGCATAAAGAATCTGAGGCGCTTTACGTTCTTCTGCGGTTTGCAAATTAGCAAAATGATTATTCAAAAAGTCAATTGCTGCTTTTGCGCCAAGGTACGAACCACCAATACCAATAACCACGAGTACTTCGCTATCTGATTTAATCTTTTCAGCGGCTTTTTGAATGCGAGAAAATTCTTCTTTGTCATAGTTTTCTGGGAGGTCCATCCATCCGAGAAAATCTGAGCCAGGACCAGTCCCTTGACGAAGGAAAGCATCTGCTGCACTTACTTGTGGTTGTAGGTAGTCTAACTCGTGTTCGCCTACAAATTGACCCAAGACTTTTGAATAGTCAAATGTAATATGTGTCATTTTATTTCTCCTAACAATTATGTTTCACTATCATCTTACTCTTTTGTGAGTTTTTTTTCAAGGTTTTTTAACTGTATTTTCATATTTTTTGAAACGCTACCAATTTTTATGAAACTTTCATAATTATTTCCAAAAACACTTTGACTTTTGAAAATAAAAAGAGCACACATTTAGCATCGCTTAGGGCTGCTGGATTCCTCCCCTGACCCACTTCACGAGTAAATGTTGCTCCAAAGATATTATAACAAAACTAATATTTTATTGCAAGCTATCAAATCTTAGTTTTTTCACTTAGTTTAGCTTCTTTCTTGCGTTGTCGTCCTTTTCGAAAGAAATCCTGCATTATTTTAGCGCATTGATCTTCTAAAATGCCGGTTTCAACCTCAACTCTATGATTAAGTCGGCTATCACTTAAAATATCATAGAGACTTCCCGCTGCTCCAAATTTCGTATTCTTAGCGCCATATATAACGTGGGGAATTCTAGCTAAGCCAATAGCTCCACTACACATTACACAAGGTTCTACAGTAACAAATAAAGTAGTATCTAATAAGCGCCAATTCCCTACCTTCTCATTTGCATTGTTAATAGCCATGATTTCAGCATGTAAAATAGCTTTATTAAACTCTTCACGAGCATTATGTCCTCTTCCAATAATATGACCATCTTTTACAATGACACAACCTATAGGAATTTCTTCTTTCTCTAAGGAGGATTTTGCCTCCTTTAGAGCTTCTGTCATAAACCATTCTTTTTCTTCTTGGGTAAATTTCTGCATTATAGTTTTCCTAAGTCCCAAGATTTATGTGGCTGAGCTAAATCAACAGAGATGCCACCTGCATACTTTTCAGACTGTAGTCGAAGTTCTTCCAAATGATTTTCGGGGTTTATTCCTTCTCCCGGAAACTGCGGAACATGTGTTAAAACTAATTTCTTAACTTTAGCGTTATAAGCAATCTCACCTGCTTCTTTACTAGTCAAATGTGCAATATGATTTTCATTTCCCTCGTAAAGATAAACGTCTGCTAAAAATAAATCTGCGCCTTTTGTAAAAGGTACAAGGTCAGCAAAATACCCAGAATCTCCTGTAAAGACTAATACTTGACCAGTTTCTCTTTCTGTAATCCTCATGGCATAGCAGACGACTGGGTGGACTGTTTTGATAAACGTAATATTGAAGGGACCAACTTGCTCAACTCCATTGGTATGATAAGCAATTCCTTGAGCAACGTTAGGTAATGTCAATTTAGAAAACTCATAATCATCCTCATTATGTCCATAAACTGGCAATACTTTGGGTTCCCATTTATCTTTAGGGTATAGCAAACGATAATGATACAACACACCCAAATCTGCTACATGATCTGGATGATAATGACTGATGATAACTGCATCCAAATCCAACGGGCTTATTTCTTTTTCTAGCTCATTGATTGAACGACTTCCCGCATCTATTAATAAGTGAAAATTATTTTCTCCAGTTAATAGAAAACTTGTGGTTCCTCCATCTTTATAAGGATAACCACCCCAACAACCTAACGTTGTTAATTTCATGATAATCCCCTCCTTACTGATTTAATGCTATTATACCAAATTTTATTAAGAATAACTGTTTTAGATTTTATGCACAAAAAAGACTAGTAAATCTAAATTTTTAGATTTACTAGTCCATCTAATATATAGCAATCTTGATTATTTTTCAGTCAAGAAAAAACTATCTTTATATTTAACAGCAACAACAGCAGCTATAATGGCTTTTATTGTATCTCCTGGGATAAATACTAAGTTTTGAAGAAGTGATTTATCTAATGGGATGTTCGTATAAGATGCCAGCCAAACTGCTCCTGCTACATCTACAAAAAGGACCCCTGCTAGCCATACAATAAGGAAAATAGCTATAAAATTCTTTTTATTTACTAATTTTACACCATATGAGATAAGCAAAGGAACAAACAACCAAGCAATAACATAACCAGCTGTTGGTCCTGTCAATACAGGTATAGTCGAACGTAAACCTGAGAATACAGGAATAACTAAACCGACAAGAAAGAAGAGCAAAATAGATAAACTCCCTTTTCTTCCGCCCAAAATAACACCAGCCATCATAACCCCTAGGTTTTGTAAGACGATAGGGACCGGAATGAAACCAAGTGGTAGAGCAGGAATGAAACCAAGTACCACCAATAAAGTAGCCATCATAGCCATCTGGATTAGGCTTTTTGTGTGAAACATTAAAAATTACTCCTTCGAAAAATAAATAGAATCATGGCGTTGACAATTTGGATTAAAAAGCATACGACAATAAGGACAAAAACCAGTTTTATACTCTTTTAATGTCAACATCTGACGACAAGAACCGCATAAGACAGGAAACGTTTCATCAGATTTTGTTGCTGCAAAACAATGCTCCTCGAGTGCATCATGACATTTATAACAAGCATAATATTTTTGACAAACAGCACATTTTAAAGCGACAATATCCAATTTAGTATGATAGTGGTAACAGCGGCTGCTACTATCAAGACCAATACCAAAGTACTCTTGCATCATGATTCCTCCTATAACATATTATACAAAAGTTTTTCTATTGTCAACTTTTTTAAAAAAACGGTTAACAAACAATTCAAAAAAAAGCCCTGTTTTACCAGGAACTTTTTTAAAAATTACGGTTATTCATGCCATAGCCATAGCGCTCCATAAAATCTTGACGGAATTCTAGAAGATTATCATCCATAATAGCTTGTCTGACATCTTTCATAAGATTGACAAGGAAATAAAGATTATGGTAACTAGTCAAACGAATACCAAAAGTTTCATCTGCTTTCAATAAGTGACGAATATAAGCGCGTGTATAATTTTTACAAGTATAGCAATCGCAATTTGGATCAAGAGGCGTAAAATCTTCTGCAAATTTAGCATTCTTAACAACTAAGCGACCTTGACTTGTCATACATGTCCCATTTCGAGCAATACGAGTAGGTAAGACGCAATCAAACATATCTACTCCTCGGATAACGGCGTCTATTAAACTATCTGGTGCACCAACTCCCATCAAATAACGAGGCTTATCATTCGGAAGCATTGGAACAGTAAAATCAAGAACTGCATTCATCTCATCATGTGTTTCTCCGACCGCAAGCCCTCCAATTGAATAACCTGGAAAATCCATCGATACTAAATCTCGTGCTGATTGACGACGTAAATCCTCAAACCCTGCCCCTTGAACAATACCAAATAGTCCTTGATCATGAGGACGGCGGTGGGCATTTAATCCACGTTCTGCCCAACGGCTTGTTCGCTCAATTGATTTTTTTACATAATCATAAGGCTGGTAAAATTGTGGACACTCATCAAAACTCATCATAATATCAGAACCAAGGTTATTTTGAATTGAAATAGCTTTTTCTGGTGATAAAAACATTTTCGCACCATTTAAATGGTTTTTAAAGGTTACTCCTTCTTCAGTGATGTTTCGACTATCAGCCAAAGAATAAACCTGAAAGCCTCCACTGTCTGTTAGAATAGCCTGATCCCAGTTCATGAATTTATGTAAACCTCCAGCTTTAGCAATCAATTCATCACCTGGACGTAACCATAAATGGTAGGTATTTGATAGAATAATTCCTGAACCCATTTCTTTTAGTTCTTCAGGAGATTGTGTCTTAACAGTTGCTTGTGTCCCAACAGGCATAAACATTGGTGTCGGAAATGTACCATGTGGTGTGATTATTTCACCAAGTCTGGCTCCTGTGTGTTTTTCCTGTTTAATTAATCGATATTTTATTGGATGATCAGTCATCGTTTTCTCCTTGCTTCCATGAAAAACAGTCATGGGCTTTAGTGCTAATCAATATCTAAATGTAATACTTTGTATTAATTTCTTTTTTAGCCATTAAGATTTTATCAAAAAAATGTACTCTTGTCATGCTCATCTTAAGGAATGTGTTATAATGAAATGAATTGTACTTTTGTGTATGGAGGAGATATGACGAATTCAGAAATTAAAAATGAGGCAAAAACTATATTAAGCAATCTTCAAGGTAAGAATCAACTTTTTTTACTCCCGATTCTCCTTAGTATTATTACGTTATATATATCATTTTATTATCAATATAATAATATGACACTACTTGATTTTTTTGTACCTCTTCCAGTTTATTTCTTTTACACACTTTTTATTATTTCAGTCAGTTTTGTAATGTTAGATGTCGTCAAAAATCAGAAACTAAACGTTAGATTCTCGGACAATACTTATGTATTTTCAAGCCATATTTTCTGGAAATTACTCTCAGTACTTGTTCTAAAAGGACTAATTTTATCTTTCTTTTATCTACTAAGTACTTTTGGTCTACTAATCATCATTTCAAGTTTTAGGCTACTTTTGAGTGGTAACCTTATCCTTGCCCCTGTTTTAATAGTTGTTAGTAGCCTAATTACTACTAAGGCAGTTATAAAACTCGTTCAACAATATTACTCCTATAGTATCTCAACTTTAGTATTTTACACTCAATTAGAAAGTGGAAACTATGAGGGACCGTCTAAAGTACTGGTTGCTAGTCGAGAACTAATGAATGGTAATAAACTTAGACTCTTCCTTTTAGACTTAAGTTTTATTGGTTGGCAGTTCCTTACAATCTTCAGTTTCGGATTAGTCTATATCTATCTCCTTCCTTACCAAACTACTGCGCGCTTAATCTTTTATAGAAACATTACAAAAAATAGCTAGGAATAATTCCTAGCTATTTTTGTAATTTAAGTACTAAAGAGAACTTACTGCCTTTTTGATACTGACTTTCGACCAAAATATCCCCATTCAGTTGATGTGCAAGTTGTCGCGCAATATAAAGACCTAGACCATGTCCTCCTGTCTTCATATTTCGTGAAGATTCTACACGATAAAGACGATTAAAAATAGAAGCAAGATCTTCATCTTTTATCCCATAGCCTTGGTCAATAATATCGATAACGATATCTTGACGATTTGAATAGGCCTTGATAGTCAAGGGACTTCCAGGATCAGAATATTTGACTGCATTGCTAATCAAATTCAATAAAATTCGTGATAATTTATCATATTGACTAGATAATTTCGAAACATCTGGCGCAACATCAATCATTACTTGGCGATTTTCTTTTTCAAACACCAATTGAAATTCAGATAAAATATCAATCAGTAGTTTATCCAGATAAATTGTTTCTTCTTTATGAGGTTCAGCCGTGTCTGACATAGTCTCTAATGTAATAAAACTTAATTCTTCAACCAGATGGTTAAGACGGTTTGTTTGACGAGAAATGGTATTGAGATAATAGTTAACTTCTTCTTCAGATATAATACCATCTAAAATACCTTCTACTGTTGATTGTATAGAAGTAATTGGAGTCTTGATATCATGTGAAAGTTGTGCAATCATCATTGTTTTTTCGCGTTCACTCTCGTTTAGAGATTTAAACGTTGACTCTAACTCCGAAGACATTTGGTTAAAGGCTGTCTCTAAATCCTTGAATTCTTGTGGTGAACAAATTTGTGCTTTTGTATCAAAACATCTTTGAGAAATATCCTTCATTTTTTGTTTTAACTTTTTCAAAGATGTAAATACACTTGATAATAAGAACAAATTAACTATACCACCTACAATACAGGCAATAATTGTAACTGAAAGGATGTAGTAAACACCTCGAGTCTCAATCAGCATATGATTAAGCCCAAAGAAAACACCTGCTACAGTTATTAACATAGAAATAAGGTAACCAATAACAATATAATATTTTAATTTCATTTTATTCCTCTAATTTATACCCTAATCCCCAAACTGTTTTGATAGTTGGGGTATTGTCTGTACTAAATTTAGCAAGGTCATTGCGTAAGGCATGGATATGAACATTCAAAGTATTAGTGTCATCTAAAAATTCTTCGCCCCAGACACGTTCATAAAGCTCTGTTTTTGAAAAAACACGATTCAAATGATTTGCTAATATCCAAAGCAAGTCAAATGATTTATTGGTTAAGGAAATTGTATTGCAGTCCACCATTACCAAACGTTGTTTTTGGTCGATAACCAAATCACCAATCGTCAACACTTCAGATTGTTGATGATTCCCATAGATACGTCTTAGAATATTTTTAACACGTAAAACTAATTCCCTAGGACTGAAAGGCTTGGAAATAAAGTCATCTGCACCCATACTCAAAGAGTAAATTTTATCTGGTTCAGATACTTTAGCGGTTATAAAGAGAAAAGGTTGGTTGGGTTCTCGAACTAGAACTTCACTAATAAAATCATAGCCATCCATTTTAGGCATCATAATATCACTAATAATTAGGTCAAAACGATTCTCATCTACCTCTTTGAGTGCTTCTATGCCATCCGCAGCTACTGACACTTCATATCCTGCTTGCTCTAGATAACGTCTATTAATATCAATAATTTCAAATTCATCGTCAACTAATAATAATTTTTGTGTCATTCTACTCTCCTAATGAGTCAAAATAGTGCTATACCTCTAGTATAACACTATTTTACCACGATAACCCTCAATAATTTTAAACAAATTTGGTGTTCTGAATTAAATACTATCCCTATCTTTGTTTAGATTTTTTAAGACCTAGCGCAGTTAGACCTGTCGCAAAGGCTAGACTAAGCATACCTAGCACACCTACATTTTGTTGCTTTGTTTCACCTGTATTAGGTAAATTTTTAGACATCATAGACATTTTTTTACCAGCTTTATCATTTGATTTGGCTTGTGATGACATTTGCATATTAGCTGACATCTTGTTGTTAGACATCATCATACCGGTATTTATTTTAGATGAAGTCATTTCTTTCTTCATAGGCATTGTCATCTTATCTTTTTTCATCATCATTGATGTGCTATTCATATCTTTTTTAGCGACATTAATATGAATCATCACTGTCTTTTGTCCTAAAATAGTATTCATATCAACTTTGCCATCTTTCGTACCATAAATAGTGATAGTTGCTTGATAAGTATGGCTTCCATTTGCCTTAATTTGATCTAAGAGAGCTTGGCCTTTTTTACCGGCTGTATTGCCATTAAGAGAGACTTGGTAGAAGTATTTACCCTTAGTTAAATCTTTTAACGGTAATAATGGACTATTTTTATCAACACCATTGTCTGACCATTTTGCTCCCTCTGAAGCTTTAAGGATTAAACGCGTTAACATGCCATCCCCACCAAACGCTTCATATGGAATCGTTTCGTTAACACCTGCTAAAAATGGACCTTTAGCTTTTGCAGCACTAACATATTTTGCTGGGACGTCTACTTTTTCTTTAAAGGCCATCTTTAGAGAATTTTTTACTTCCATATCAGTTGTAATGTGAGGAATGTTAATGGTTACCATTTTTGGGCTAATCATGTTTTTTAAATCAACTTTACCATCTTTAGCACCATAAACTCTAATTGTGGCTTGGTAGCTATGTTTATCATTAGCTTTAATTTGATCTAAGAGAGCTTGTCCCTCTTTACCTGTCGTATTACCATTTAAAGAAACTTGATAGAAATATTTACCTTTAGTTAAGCCTTTCAATGGTAATAATGGACTATTTTTATCAACACCATTATCTGACCATTTTGCTCCTTCAGAAGATTTAAGGATTAAACGCGTTAACATGCCATCTCCACCAAACGCTTCATATGGAATCGTTTGATTTACACCTGCTAGAAATGGGCCATTCCCTTTTGCTGCATTAACATAATGAGCCGGAACGTCTACTGTCTGTTTAAAAGCAGTATCAGTTGATTTCTTTACCTCATCTACACTAGTCGTTTTGGTCATCGCTACAGGTGTCGGCGTTGCCATCATTTTTCTAACAGAGGTAGCCACCATCATAGGTTTGTCACTCGTTTTTTCAACTTTTGCCATATTTTGCATTTTAGGCATTTCTGAACTTGTCTCCATCGTAGTAACTTTTGATAATGCCTTATCAGTACTACTTTCTACATTTGTAGAAGTGTTAGCTGTTGGAGCTGTAATGGTTGTTTTAGGTTGGGACATCTCATCTGCTGAAACAATATGAGATTGCCCTAAAGCAACAATGCTTCCACTAGCAATCATTACAGATGCAGCTCCAACTTTCAATCGGCGAATTGACCATTTATTGTATTGTGATATTTTCATAAGGGATTCCTCTTTCTTTTTGTTAATGAGAGTATACCAACAAAAAATAAATCATTTTTTAAGCAATTATAAATTATTTCTTAATTATTACTTAGTAAAACTTAAACTTTTTCTCTTAGTCTATAAACAAAAAAAGATTGAACAATTACGTTTCAATCTTTTTTATATTTATCCTTACGCTTCCTCTGACACTCCGGACAGATACCATAAGCTACTAACTGAACTCTAGTCACTTCAAAACCTGTTTGTTGGTGTGCTTCTCTAGAAATATCCAATAAGTCAACATCGACAAAATCAACGATTTTCCCACAATCTTCACAGGCAATGTTTAGGTGCTGATGCCCCATAAAATCATAATAAGTTGTACTATAATTGCAAAGTTTTAGCTCTGTCACAAACCCCTCATCCACAAGGACCTTAAGGTTATTGTAAACTGTTGCCAAGCTCATGTTAGGATATTCTGGTAATAAATCATTGTAAATCTTTTCTGCACTCGGATGCTCACGACTATTAACCATATAGGAAATAATAGCTTTTCGAGTCTCAGTAATTCGAATACGTTTTTCACGGAGATGCTCTAGGACGTTTTCATAAGCATCGAGAGGTCTATGACCATGTGAATGACTGTCCATAGGACTCCTTTCCAGCACGAACTTTAATTTAGCATGGTTATTATAGCATAATTTATATTATTTGCCTATTAAACACGGTAATTAGTTAGTTTCTGAGTGTAATTTTTGGCATTCAACTTTCAGACATTTATTCATGACAATCTGTTTGTGTCCTGCTTGCTTTAGAATTGTCTCTGCTTCTTGACTTTCAAGTCCAAGCTGAGCCCAGAAAATATCAGCGTCTACTTCTAAAAATTCTCTTGCAATATCAGGTAAATACTCGCTACGTCGAAAAATATTAACAATATCAATATGTTCAGTGACATCCTTAAGTGAGGCATATGTCATTTGCCCAAGTATTTTCTGTCCTGCATTTTTAGGATTAACTGGAATAATTTGATAACCTGCTTCTTGCATTATTTTTGATACTTGATAAGCTGCAGTTTCTTGACGGTCTGACAGTCCTACAACTGCGATGGTCTTTGCTTTTGTTAAATAATTTTTTAACATAAAATCACTTGGATTTTGAAAATGATAAACCATATTAATGACTCCTTTACGTATGTTGTCCACTACTTCGCTTCATACCAAGTCTCACCTGCGTTCTCATCTGCAATCAAAGGTACCGATAAACTAATTGCTGACTCCATTGTTTTTGTAACCAACTCCCTGATTGCTCCTATCTCCTCGTTAGGGACTTCAAGTACAATTTCATCATGAACTTGCAACAGCATTTTTGATTTATAACCACCTTTATCAAGTACCCTATCTAAATTTATCATTGCAATTTTAAGAATATCAGCTGCACTTCCTTGGATTGGTGAATTGATTGCTGTGCGCTCTGCAAATTGGCGAATGTTAAAATTACGAGAATTAATATCTGGTAATGAACGACGACGATGGAAAAGTGTTTCAACGTAACCCTTATCTTTTGCTTCACGAACAACTGTTTCCATATAGTTTTTTATTCCAGGATAACGCTCAAAATAGGTGTCAATATATTGCTTCGCTAGTTTACGAGGTATTCCTAAATTATGCGATAGACCAAAATCTGAAATACCATAAACAATTCCAAAATTAACAGCCTTAGCATTTCGACGATCATTGGGAGTGACATTCTCAGGTTTTTCGATACCAAAAACACGCATAGCTGTTGAAGTATGAATATCAGCTCCCTCTTTAAAGGCAGCGATCAAATGTTCGTCTTTTGAAATATGTGCTAACACGCGCAATTCTATTTGAGAATAATCTGAACTCAATAAAACAGCATTGTCTTCTGATGGAACAAAAGCTTTTCGGATAAGCCGTCCTTGCTCTAGTCTAACTGGTATATTTTGAAGGTTTGGGTCAGAACTTGAAAGACGACCTGTCTGAGTCAAATCTTGAACATAACGTGTATGAATTTTACCATCTTCTAAAATATAATCTTGTAAACCAATAATATAGGTTGATTGCAATTTAGTGATTTGACGGTACTCTAAAATTTTAGTTACAAGAGGAGAAATCGGAGCTAAGCGCTCTAATACATCTACTGCAGTTGAATAACCTGTTTTTGTTTTTTTAGTCATTTCTACAGGAAGACCTAACGTTTCAAACAACAACTTTCCTAACTGTTTTGGAGAATTAATATTAAACTCTTGCCCAGCCAATTCATAGATTTCTTGTGTTAATGTTTCGATGACTTTTTGATTTTCAATGGCCATTTCATTCAAGGTATTTTTCTTAACCTTAATACCTCGAATTTCCATTTTAGCTAAAACATTCGCTAAAGGTTGCTCCATTTCAAACAGCAATTCTTCTTGCTCATTAGCTTTAAGCTGTTGCATAATATTAGCCTCAGAATCCACTAAAACTTTTACTTTTTTAGCTAGATGCTCAAGAAATCGTGTTTTTTCTGGTATAGCGCGTTTAGCACCTTTCCCATAAACAGCATCATCAGTATCCAGTGGCAGATTTGTATATAACCTAGCAATTGTTGATACTAGATTATCCTCAGTAGTAGACAAAAGGTACTTGGCCAATCTAGTATCAAAGGCTGGCTCTGGTAAATCAATATTAAAACGATTTAAAAGGACCTTACTTCTTTTAAAATCATAAGTTTTGATAGGTTTTGATAAAGCTTTTTTAAATAAAGCTTCTTGCAATAACGATACATTACTAGTAGCGTAGATTGTATCGCTATTTCCCCAAGCTATCCCAATTAAATCTTCTACATGGTAGTTATCACCCAACATCTCAAAGTAATAAAAATCATTATCGGAGAACATTTCTGTTTTTAATTGCTCCACTTCAGTAAAGTCAACCTCAAAATCTTCCTGACTTGTCTCCTCACCCAGAGCTGCTTTAAACTGTTTAAAATCCATCTCATCATAAAATTGAGACAAGGCTTTTATATCTTGCGGTCCACTATAAAGGATATCTTCTAAGCCGATTGTTATAGGTGATGCTATGTTGATTGTAGCTAGGGTCTTTGATAAGAAAGCTTGCTCCTTATCATTGATAAGGTTTTCTTTCATCTTAGACTGTTTCATAGCCTCAATATTTTCATAGATCCCTTCTAAGGAACCATATTCTGATAGCAACTTCAAGCCAGTTTTTTCACCGATTTTAGTAACCCCAGGAATATTATCTGATTTATCTCCCATCAAAGCTTTTAAATCAATAAATTGACTCGGCGTAATTCCCATTTTTTCCATAAGGTAAGCTGGCGTGAATTCTTCAAACTCAGCAACTCCCTTTTTAGAGATTTCTACTACCGTGTTAGTGTCTGTTAATTGAATTAAATCTTTATCCCCAGAAACCACCGTTATATCAAAATGTTCATTACTAGCTTCGGCTTGTTTTGCAAGAGTACCAATGATATCATCGGCTTCATAATGTTCCAATTCATAATGTTTGATGCCTAAGACATCTAATTGTTGACGAATGTAAGGAAATTGTTCACGAAATTCATCCGGAGTTTTAGCACGCCCACCTTTATAATCTGCATACATTTCCGTACGGAAAGTAGTTTTTCCGGCATCAAAAGCCACTAAAATATGACTAGGCTGGACACGACCTAAAATATGATTCAACATCAAATGGAAACCATATATGGCATTAGTATGAAGTCCAGAATTGTTTTTAAAGCGGTCAATTTGATTATAAAGAGCAAAAAAAGCACGAAAGGCTACAGATGAGCCATCAATTAAAAGTAATTTATTCTTGTTTGTCATAGGTCTATTATAGCATAAGCTATCTGTAAACTTCTGAATTTTGTTAGTTTATTAAACAAAAGAACCCTAAACAAACAGTGTTTAAAGTTCCCTTTATTATTCTATATCTATTTTAACGTAAAGCATAGTCATAAATAGCTTTAGCAACCCCTGCTTTGTTATTATCCACCGTTATATATTTACATCTAGATTTAATCTCATCTGATGCATTCCCCATAGCAACGCTATTGGGAACTAAATCTAATAATTCAATATCGTTAGGAGCATCACCGATGGCCATAACTTGATTAATATCCAGTCCTAATTTTGCTATCAAGGATTTTAAGCCTCTTGCTTTTGTTACTCCTTGAGGCATAATCTCATAAATATAGTCTTGGCTTCGAACTCCACTAAATTTCGAGATTAAGGCTTCTTCAACAGCTTCTTGAAAAGCAGTTACATCTGCATCTAATCCCATGTACATTGCTTGAAAGACAATTTCTTCTTGATTGCGAAGAGCATCTAAACTTGTTGACTTTGCTTTTGTAAAAACTAAATCAGCATCATAAGCAACAATTTCAGGAACTTCCTCTCCAACAGCGTAAAATGTATTTTCAGCTGTTAATGTTAAACAAACGTTGGGAAATTCTTTAACAACCTCCTCAAGAAAGATGAGTTCATCATGTGTTAAAGTTGCAGAATCAATCAATTGCCAATCTTTCGTGCTATAAGTGCTACAACCATTATTCATGATAATATACTCCTCTTTTGTTAAACCTAGTTCATTAAAATAAGGAAGTATACCTGACATCGGTCGCCCAGTACACAGTACAATTTTAATACCTGCTTGAGTTGCTTCTTTAATAGCTTGGATATTTTCCTTTGGAATTTTCTTTTCATCATTTAAAAGCGTTCCATCCATATCAATAGCAATTAATTTTATCATCTTTTTCTCCTCTATCATTTCTTACGTGGTCTGACAACTGGCAAGTGCCATTGTTTCTTATAACCCAACATCCTTAGGCTAGTTACAACTAACACTAACAAATAATAGTCAGTTGTTGTTTTAGCAATTTTAAAATATAAAATGATCCCCACTAATATTGACCAACCTGCATATATTTCACTTCTTAGTACTCCAGGTTTTCGGCCAGCCAGAACATCTCTGACAATACCACCACCTGCACCAGTTAGTACTGCTGCGACAATGACAGCACTAAGAGGTTGATGAGATTGAGTCGCATATAGTGCTCCTTGAACACTAAACGCTGCTAACCCAATAGCATCTGATACAACTTCGGCATCCCGTCCCTTACCACTCAACAAATTAGGGAAAATCATAATAAATAAAATAGCTGCTGCTGCTGCATAAAAAGCAATTCCTTGACTCCAAAGTGTTTCAATAGGCAAGCCAATTAGTACATTTCTAATAGCTCCACCACCAAATGCCGTTACAAAACCTAAGATAAAAAGCCCTAGAATATCAAATTCTTCCTCAATCGCCACAATAGCTCCCGAACTTGCAAAAGCTACGGTTCCAACCAAACTTAAAATGTTCCAAATATCAATTGACATCTGCACTCCTCACAACTAATTCTATTCTAGTTTATCATTTTTAGAATAAAAAAGAAGTGAGAAACTGCTCAAATTAAGAAATTAAAAGCTGTAACCACTTCTTTAGTTATTAATTTATTTCCTCTTCTAGTGAATACTTTGTGTCTTTTAAAGAACGTTTTAAAAGCCATTTGAATGTTTTTCCACTTACGACAACTTGATTTTTAGTCAAATCAACATTAACCTCGTCAACACCAATCACACTTGATAACTTATCAGAAACTGTTTTGGCACAACCATCACATTTCATGCCACTAACTCGATAGGTATGTTTCATATTCTTCTCCCTTCATAAAAATTCAGTCTTATTATCTTTATTATTTTAAGACTTTTAAGCGAAGTGCGTTTAAAACTACTGAAACTGAACTAAACGCCATAGCTAAGCCTGCCAACATAGGATTGAGTAAGGGACCACCAAAAAGATGTAAAACACCCATTGCCACTGGAATCGCTAAAACGTTATAAAAGAAAGCCCAAAATAAATTTTCCTTAATAATTTGAATCGTTTGTTTACTGATAGTCATTGCTTTTAAGAGATCTGTTAACTCAGGTTTCATCAACACGATATCTGCTGATTCAATAGCAATATCTGTTCCAGAACTCATAGAGATACCTACATCACTGCTAGCTAGCGCAGGAGCATCATTGATGCCATCACCAACCATCGCAATCTGTCCGCCTTTTTCTTTAAGTTCTAAAATAACGTTTGCTTTCTGATCAGGTAAAACTTCTGAAACAACTGTCGTGATACCCAATTTTTGTGCTATGGCATCTGCACTAGCCTTATTATCACCAGTAAGTAAAACTAAATTAAATCCTAATCTTTGTAACTGCTTAACTGTTTCTTGGCTATCTGTCTTTAGCTGGTCCGTTAAAGTTATTAAACCGCTCAACACTCCATTTTCGGAAACGTAAACCACAGTTTGTGCTTCTTCTTGAGCTATTTCTATATCAGCCTTTGCTAAATCTAAATTAACATCGTTCTTAGTCATTAAGTTAGCATTACCTACAAGCATAGTTTTACCATTAATAGTTGCACTCAAACCGTAACCCAAAATATTTTTAAAAGCCATGACTTCCCTTAAGGGAAGTTCTTTCTCTTTTGCTTTATTAACAATTGTTTGGCTAAGTGGATGATTTGAAAGTTTTTCTACTGATGCTACCTGACCTAAAAACTCCTCTTTATCTCCCCCATATGTTTTGATAGCAACTACTTCTGGTTTCCCTTTGGTCAAGGTTCCTGTTTTATCAAAAACTATTGTATCAATGTGGTGAGCCTTTTCCAACACTTCACCACCTTTAAATAAAATACCATTCTCAGCTGCTTTACCACTAGCCACCATAATAGCTGTAGGAGTTGCCAACCCTAAAGCACATGGACAAGCAATCACTAAGACTGCAATCATAATCTTCAGAGAGAAGGCAAAACTTTGCCCCAGAATTAAGTACCAACTCAAGCCTGATAAAATTGCAATGACAATAACAAAAGGGACAAAGACTCCTGATACTTTGTCTGCTAAGTTAGCAATTGGAGCCTTACTTGTCTGTGCAGCTTCTACTAAGTTAATAATTTGTGATAGAAGGGAACCGCCAGCTTCTTTTTCAACGAAAATCGTTAAGCTACCTTGCCCATTAATGCTGGCACCGTAAACCTTACTACCAACCTTTTTTTCAACTGGAATACTTTCACCTGTTAACATGGATTCATCAATACTTGATTCTCCTGCTACAACATGGCCATCAAGAGGAATTTTTTCTCCAGGTTTGACAAGAATTGTTTCACCTATTTTAACTTTATCCAAAGGAACCATATAGTCTTCACCATCTTTGATAACTCTTGCTTCTTTTGCTGATAAAGTTAATAATTTTTCAATCGAGGCCGAAGTACGCCCTTTGGATAATATTTCAAAATATTTTCCTAGAGTAATAAGTGTTAAAATAACTGCAACAGATTCGAAATAAAGCTGGTGAGCGTAGTGTATGTCACCCTGTAATATTTCGTACAATCCATATAAGCTATAAATGAAAGCCGCTGTTGTGGCTATAGCAACTAATGAATCCATATTGGGATGCCTTTTAAAAAGTGCTTTAAAACCATTTTGGTAAAAGATACGCCCAAAATACATCACCGGTAGTGTTAACAATAATTGTATCATACCATAGTTTAGAGGTCCCTTATCTGGCATCAAAAATGATGGTAACCATAAGTTAATCATTGGTCCCATGGAAATATAGAGAAGAGGTATAGTTGCAACTGCTGACATCCAAAAGCGATGCCACATCTTTTCAATGGCTAATTGGTGCCGTTCAGATTGGCTTTTAGAAGTTTCCTCTTTGAAAAGCGATGCTTCGTATCCACTCTCAGAAACACACTCTTCAATCACATTTGGCGATAAGGTTGTATCATCAAACGTAACTGTCATTTTCTCTGTTGCTAAATTTACTACTGCACTATCCACATGGTCTAACTTGTTGACAGCTTTTTCTATCGTTAAAGCACAAGATGCACAAGTCATCCCATCAATCAAAAATGTTTCTTTTCTATTAGCCATATTTTCTCCTTTCTAATGGCATTGACACTGACCAGGAATGCAATTACAAGCTACACGTTCAAGTGTTTTGCCTTTCTTAGCTTCTAGTGATGATTGCAAATTTAATCGATCCTTCTCTGTCATTGGTATACTTTCCAATAAGTGTCTAACAATAGCAACATGTTTGGTCTGGCAAACTTTTTGAAATACACTATCTACCTCTGACATCATAGCTAAATCTTCATCAATTAAAGGAGAATAGCTAAATCCTTTTCCCATTTTTTCTCTGCTCACGTAGCCTTTATCTAAGAGCCTTCTTAATAAGGTTTTGACAGTTGAAGGAGTCCAATCATACTTCTCTAGTAAAACTGCTAGTATCTCATTACTGGTTGTATTCTGCTGTGCCCAAACCACTCTCATAATTTCCCATTCTGCGCTTGAAATAGTCATTTTCTCACCTCTTTCGATTTACGTTTGTAAACCAATTTTAGCAAATAAATCTACATTTGTAAACCGAAAAACATTTCTCATCTTTCTTTATTCTATTGACAAAGATGTTGGTTTTATTATAATAATATTACACAAAAAATAACATTATATTAAGGAGAATACCTTGAAACCGTCCTTCAAAAAACTATTGCTACTATTTAGTATTATCACCATTTTATCCATCGCCTGTACACCACATGCAAAAGCAAGTGGGCGTTCATGGAAAAGTTGGTTTATCGAACAATACTTTTGGCTAAAGCGCGATAAAAGTTATTATAAAGTTCAAGATGAAAGCTCATTTCAAAAGTACTTAAATGCTAGCCGTGAACAATCTGATAAGGGTTATTACTTAGACCCAAACTCTGTTAATGGAGGGCTTGTTCAAGAGAGACTTTTTGATATGCAAGTCTATTCTTGGAATGACAACGGTAAAGCTAATCAAAAGACCATTTTCTATTTAGCTGGTGGCTCTTACTTAAATAATCCAACGCCTTACCATATCAGCATGCTTAAGACGCTCTCAACTAGTCTTGATGCAAAAATTATTTTACCAATTTATCCAAAAACTCCTCGTTATACCTATGATTATGCTATCCCTAGATTGGTTAACCTTTATAGACACTTTCATGAAAAAAACGCTAATCTCACTTTGATGGGTGATTCAGCTGGCGGAGGATTAGCACTAGGATTAGCGCATGCATTGTCTCACCAATCAGGGCAAGAGGCTATTCCTCAACCTAAAAATATTATCCTCTTATCTCCATGGCTAGATGTGACAATGAAACATCCAGAAATTCCCAAATACGAAGATACTGATCCTATCCTATCTGCTTGGGGTCTCGCACGTGTAGGTGAAATTTGGGCAAATGGTTCTAATAATACTAACCATACATATGTTAGTCCTAAAAATGCCCCTGCTACTAAACTCGCTCCTATTACGTTATTTACTGGAACACGAGAAATATTCTTCCCAGATATTCGCGATTATGCTGCACAACTCCAAGCAGCTAATCACCCCGTTAACTATATTGCACAAGAGGGAATGAATCATGTTTATCCAATTTACCCTATTGAAGAAGCTAAAACAGCACAGTATCAAATGATTGATATCATCAATAAAACTCCTTAATACTAGCTATCTCAACTCTAAAGCTATAAAAAATAAACCATGATTTTGACATGGTTTATTTTTTATTATTCTTAATCTTGATTCTAATCTTTTTTATCTAGATTGCGCAACATTTCATCAATCTTATTTCCGTATTCAATAGATTCATCTTTAACAAATTGTAAATCTGGTATTTTATACATAGTAAGGTTTTTGCCAAGTTCACGCTTAATAGTACCAGTTGCTTTTTCTAAACCAATTTGTGCTTTTTGATTATCAGAAGCAAGTGTCGAATGAATAGTATAAAATACTTTAGCCATTGAAAGGTCACCCAACATCTGAACATCAGTAATTGTGACATCTTGTACACGTGGATCATTAACTCGGAGACGCAAAATCTCATTGACTTCACGTTTAATTTCCATTCCAACGCGATCAATACGATGATTAGCCATAATTAATCCTTTCTTCATTGTGCTCATAACTTGAAAGCTAGGACGAGCCTAGCCATAATTTTGTATTTCCCTACCAACTAAAGATACAAGTTGAGTTTCTCATAGGGGTTATTTACGTTTAATTTCTTCCATAATGTATGCTTCAATAGTGTCATCTTCTTTGAGATCGTTATAATTCTCAATCATTAGACCACCTTCTTGAGCATTGCCGACTTCTTTAACATCATCTTTATAGTGTTTAAGACTTGCTAATTTACCATCAAAAATGACAACACCATCACGGATAACACGAACACTTGAATCACGAGTAACTTTACCATTGATAACCATAAATCCACCAATAGTTCCCACTTTTGAAACTTTAAAGGTCTCACGAATAATGGCTTCACCAAGGATTTTTTCTTGGTATTCAGGATCAAGTTTACCTTTCATCGCTTCTTCAACTTCTTCGATAACTTTATAGATAATGCTATGTTGACGAATTTCGACATCATCAGCATCTGCTTGTTGACGAGCTTGTGGAGTAGGGCGTACGTTAAATCCTATAATAACAGCATTTGATGCTTCAGCAAGTGTTACATCAGACTCATTAATAGCACCAACTGCTGAGTGAACAACGTTAACTTTTACTCCTTCAACATCAATCTTAAGGAGAGAAGCTGCAAGTGCTTCTACAGAACCTTGCACATCAGCTTTGATAATAACATTAACTGACTTAACTTCACCAGCTTTAAGGGTATCAAATAAGTTCTCGAGGCTAACACGTTGCGTGTTTTGGCGTTGTTTTAAGAGAGCACGTTTTGCACGTTCTTCACCTGCAGCACGCGCAGCTTTCTCATCTGCATAAACAGCAAAATGATCACCAGCCATTGGAGCTTCGTTCAAACCAGTAATAGAAACTGGTGTAGATGGACCCGCAACTTTGACACGACGCCCAAGATCATTAGTCATCGCACGAACACGTCCAAATGTATTACCAACAACGATTGGATCTTGTACATTTAAAGTACCTTGTTGGACAAGAAGCGTTGCAACGGCTCCCTTACCTTTATCAAGACGGGCTTCAATAACAGTACCAATAGCACGAACATCTGCATCTGCTTTTAATTCTTCCATTTCAGCAACTAAAAGAACTGTCTCAAGTAATTCTTGAATATTTTTACCAAACTTAGCTGAAATTTCAACAAATTCAGACTCACCACCCCATGCAGTAGAGATGACACCATGCTCAGCTAATTCACTGATAACGCGTTCTGGATTTGCACCAGGTTTATCAATTTTGTTGATAGCAACAATAATTGGGACACCCGCAGCTTTAGAGTGATTAATTGCCTCAACTGTCTGCGGCATAACACCATCATCAGCGGCAACGATAAGGATAGTAATATCAGTTACTGATGCACCACGCGCACGCATAGAAGTAAAGGCCGCATGCCCTGGTGTATCCAAGAAAGTAATTTTCTTGCCAGCTTCTTCAATCTGATAAGCACCAATATGTTGAGTAATTCCACCAGCTTCGCCAGTAGCGACACGTGAATTACGTAGAGTATCAAGAAGAGTTGTTTTACCATGATCAACGTGTCCCATGATAGTAACAACAGGCGGACGTTCCGTTAAGTTATCAGGATTAAGGTAATCCTCATCTGCAAAGAAGCGTTCAATATCAGCTTCATCAACTTCAACCTTAGCATGTGCTTCAATCCCGTAGTCAACCATCAATAGCTCAATAGTGTCTCCATCTAATGATTGATTCTGCGTTGCCATAACTCCCATCATAAAGAGTTTTTTAACAATTTCCGCTGGTTCGCGTTTAATACGTTTTGCAATTTCCGCAACGGTCATGCCCTCAGTATATTCAAATTCTTTTGGTAATTCATGGAATTTACGCTCTGTTACTGGTTTTGGAGCTCCATTAGTCTTACCTTTTTTATTTTTCTTATTATGATTCCAGTTACTATTTCTTTGATTTCTCACTTGGTTTTGATTATTCCAGTTTTTCTTATTTCTTGTTTGCTTTTGTCCATCTTCATTTTCATTTGAAAATTGACGAGACTTATCAGAACGAGTTTGTTTTTTACGACGACTATCTGCTGTCTGTGATGGCGTAGCGGCTACTTTATTGACAATTTCTTTTACCTTAGCAACAGGTTTAGAAGCAAGTTTTTCCTTAGCTTTTTGAGCTTCTTCTTGCGCTTTTAACGCTGCTGCTTTAGCTAGTTCTTGCTCCTTAGCTGCTTGACGTTTGGCTTCTTGCTCTTCACGGAAACGCTGCTCACTATGACGTGAGTATTCAGCATTTTGCTCAGCTTTCAAAGCTGCTGCTCGAGCTTTAAAGTCAATGCGATTGCCTGCAGGTTGCTGAGGACGCGTTTGGGGTTTCTGTTTATGATCAGCATAACGCCCATCATTTTTATTACGGTTATTTTGCTGACCTTGTCGGTTATCATTACGATTACCATTTGAACGCTTTTGACCTTGATGGCGTCTGTCGTCAGAGCGTGTATCATTATGGCGATTATTCTTACGGTGATCCCCATTATGTTGACGCTTCTCCGCTTCAGCTTTAGCACGAGCCTCGCGCTCCGCCTTAAAGTTACGACTTTGTGGTTTCGGTTTAGCTACAGGTTGAGTTGAAGGTTTATCATCGGACAAGCCTTGTTTGGTTTCAACAGTTTTAGATTCTGTTTTCACACCTTGATTAGTTTGAACAGAATTTGTTGGAGCTTTAGTTTTAGAAGAGCTAAAACTCTCAACAATACGTGTAGCATCATTTTCTTCAACGCTAGAAGCATGACTTTTTACAGGTAAGCCAAGCGATTGAGCTTGCTCAACCACTTCCTTACTCGTTTTTCCAATTTCCTTAGCGATTTCGTGTAATCTTTTCTTTGACAATTGATGTCCTCCTATTCTGTTATGCCATAAGAGTCCTCATTTTCTTTGAAAATCCAGCGTCTGCGACAGCAACCACTTTTCTTGGTTTGCCTAACGCATCACTTAATTCCAGTGTTGAAAACACTGTGGAGACTTCTGTTTTGTAGTAATTACTTTTATCAGTTACTTTTTTCGTCAAATTTGGGCCAGCATCATTTGCTAGAAAGATTAGCGATACTTGTTGATTTTGAATTGCTTTAATAACCAATTCTTCACCTGTAATAAGGCGCCCCGCACGCTGTGCTAACCCAATGAGATTTAATACTTTTTCTGAATTATTCAAGGCCTAACTCTCTTCTTTTGACCTTATGGTCGACATATGCCAATAGTTCATCATAGAATTCATCAGAAACTTCCATCGAAAAACTGCGATCAAACACTCGTTTCTTTTTCGCTAGGATAGCTTCATCATTGTCCAATTTTATGTAGGCACCTCGACCATTTTGCTTTCCGGTAGGATCTATAAAAACCTGTCCTTCTTTATTTTTAACAATTCGTAAAAGATCTCGCTTATCGATCACTTCACCAGAAACAACTGATTTTCTTAAAGGTATTTTTTTTGTTTTAGCCATAAAACACCTCTCTCATTTATATTATTCTGCCTTATCTGAAATAACTTCAGATTCTTGAGCTACTTCCTCAGTTTGAAGTTCTTGCGCTTCCATTTTTTCGTATTCACTTGCAGATTTAATATCAATACGATAGCCAGTCAAATGAGCTGCTAAACGCACATTTTGTCCTCGGCGACCAATAGCTAGCGATAACTTGCTATCTGGAACAACTACAGTAGCACGTTTTGTATCTTCATCATCAAAAAGTACCATATCAACTTCGGCTGGTGCAATAGCATTGTAAATGAATTCCGCTGGATCTTCAACCCATTGAATAACATCAATGTTTTCTTCAACCGGGATCTCCAATCCTGTTTTAGCATCAACGCGTTTAGGATGGAAATTACTGATAACTTTTTTAATGTTACTTCCACCGCGTCCAACAATTGTTCCAATCGCATCAACGTTTGAATTATGACTGCGTACAGCAACTTTAGTACGATCTCCAGCCTCACGAGAGACGCTCATAATCTCAACAGTTCCATCAAATACTTCTGGAATTTCTCGCTCCATAATGCGTTTGATAAACTCTGGATGACTACGGCTAACAAAAACGTTGACTCCTTTAGGATTATTCTCCACTTTATAGACATAAACATCAATCATATCATGAGATTTAAAGCTCTCTCCAGGAATCTGATCTTGATGCGATAATTGCGCCTCAAGTGAACCGAGATTGACATAAATAAAACGTTGGTCAAATCGTTCAACAGTACCAGTCATAATTTCACCTTCGTGTTGTTTGTATTCATTGAAGGTTACTTCACGCATTTGACGACGCATTTTTTCCATAATAGTTTGTTTTGCTGACTGAGCTGCCACGCGTCCAAATTCTGTAACAGATTCCTCAAAGCGAATCTTATCACCAAGTTCATACGCTGAGCTAATAGCAAGGGCATCTTTTAGGCTAATTTCCAAACGGCTATCAAAAACTTCATCAACAACTTCACGAACAGTATAGACGGTAAAGTCTGCTTTCTTCTCGTTAAATTCAATAACGCATGATTCTGATTGACCATAACGACGCTTATAGGCAGATTTTAGTGACTCAGTAACTGCATCAATAATATCTTCTTTATTAATGTGTTTTTCTTCTTCCAAAATACGGAAGGCTTCTAGCATTTCTTTGCTCATAGTGTCCATTCTTGCTTCGCAAGAATCATCCTTTCTTAAAGTTTAACCGCAAGACGGGCTTTTGCAACCGTCTGATAGGGAATATCTACAGTTTTATGACGTGTTTTGTCCATATAATCAATTGTCAAGGTTTCACCATCAAATGATAATAAGTCACCTTCAAATATTTTAACTTTATCAATGGATTTATACAGACTTACATTGATATAAGACCCAACAGCATTTGATAATGCTTCTGCTGTTTTAAGTGGTCTTTCCAACCCAGGACTTGAGACTTCAAGCATATACTGTTCTGGAAATGGATCTGGTTGAATTGTGTCAAGTAAGGGACTTACAACGTCTGTCAATTGTGCTGTATCTTCAACCGTAATGCCTCCGGGTTTATCAATTAAAATACTGAGCACATAGTCGCCACCCATTTTTTCGTATTCTACATCTACTAATTCAAACGGTGCTTGAATAGCAGGAGTTACGACTTGAGTAACAATATCAACAATAGTTTGATTTGCGATAACAGCTACCTCTTCTTTCTAACTTGCTTTAGAACTTATAATGACTATAAATTCTATGAATCACACACATAAGAGGCGAAGTAAAACTCCGCCCCTTTCTGTATTATTTAATACTATTATAGCACAAAATACGATTATTGCAATCATTTACTTTAAATTAGCATCACCGTACACTAATCTTATATCAAAAAATTAAAATTTTGTCCTCAGTTCTTTGTAAGAGCTTAGAAAACTTTATGCTAATACTTCAAGCTCAAAGAGAAACGATGATAAAATAAAAGAAATTTTTCGAAACTTGGACTTTTGACGAGTGAAAAAGGTGAACACTTAATAAACACTGATACATTAACAAGATTAAAGGAGAGGAGGGGATTCGAACCCCCGAGCCCCCATTAGGGACTACACGCTTTCCAAGCGTGCGCACTCAGCCACTATGCGACCTCTCCATAAAGGAGTAGCAAATAACTACCCACTTACTATTTACTTATTCTAAAATCGTGCTTCTACACGATAGATAACCTGTCCTTTATTTGAAAATTTGCGTTCGTACTCAGTCATGATATTTTGCTGGTAATCACTTGCATGTAAATCTAACCAAACTTGTTTTAAAGTCATACCGTATTGAGAAAAGCTAGCAAGGCTATATTCAAATAAACCTCTATTATCTGTTTTAAAATGAATTTCCCCCTGCTCAGGAAGTATGTCTTTATAGGTATCCAAGAAAGTCTTATAGGTCAATCGACGTTTCTCATGCTTTTTCTTAGGCCATGGATCACTAAAGTTAAGATACATCAAATCAACTTCGCCAGTATCAAAGTAGTTTGATAGACTAGAACCATCAACTAATAGTAATTTGATATTCTTAGCACCGCTATCTAGAACTTTATCCAAAGCATAGGAAAGCACTGACAATTGAATATCAATTCCAATATAATTGATATCTGGATTTTGCTCTGCCATACCAGTGATAAAAGCCCCTTTTCCGGAACCAACTTCTATGTGAATGGGGTTATTATTTCCAAAAATCTCATGCCAACGCCCTTTGGCTTCTTCTGGATTTGAAATAACATAGTGAGGATTATTTTCTAAGTGTTCCTCTGCACCCTTACGTTTTCTAACTCGCATTATGCTTTTTAATTAACTCTCTAAACTTTCGTAATTCATAAATTTCTTGATTGACATGCTCCATATCTCGTTTATCAAAACATTTGATTATCTGTGATAAATATGAAAATTGCCCATACCAGATAATTTTGCTCCAGACTTTCTCATTATCTTTATAACCGTAGTAAGACAGCCAATCTTTCCAGTGTTTTTGTGGAATATAATGACTTAAAATATATGCAACGTCATACATGCGATCTGTTAAACGAACAGAATCCCAATCAACCAAATAAATTAAACCACTTGTTGTAATAACCCAGTTGCTATGTTTGATATCTCCGTGAACGATTGTTGCAACCTCTGTTCGAAACTCAGGTAAACTACGCTTTAACTCAGTCACAATAGATTGCAAATAAGTGTTTTCCCGGATTTGAATAGGAGTTTGTTTTTCCCAATCCATCAACAAATCATAAGGGTTTTCAATTTTATACCCTAATTGTAACAGCTGATTTACTAAGGGACGAGACTTGTGCAGGCGCAATAAAATATGAATAATCTGTTTACTACCCATATCTTCTTTAGTCAATGTTCGACCATCTAACCATTCTTGAGCACTCATCATATCGCCATTACTTGTACGGCGTGCCCACAGTAGTTGTGGCGCAATCTGTTCCTTAGCTAAGGCTGGCAAAATAGGTGTCGTATTATATTTGACAAAGACACGTTCACCATTTGGATAAGTACCAATATAGGCTTTGCCACTTTTTCCTCTTAAGGGAGTAAGCGTCAATTCTTGATTTGATATTGTCACCAGCAGTCCCTCCTTTTCATTTAGTCGTTTCCTCTTATTTTACTTGTTTTATAGGCTTTAGTCAATCATCTTCTTTATTTTGTAAGGGATGTAATATTCCGTCACAATTAACATCAAAACTATCAATAATATAACAGGTTTCAATTCTCTTATAAGTATGCTATCAATTACTGTCACAGCATATGATAATACTCTGAGAAAACCTTTTAGCTGACTTGCTTTAGCATTTAATCTAACTGGATAGAGCTGATTCATGTATTGATAATCAAAATGGTGACCTAAAGCTAATAGTTGGAACAATAATAAGTAGTTAAATACAAATGCCAGAGCAAGGGCGAGGTAGGTTTCGTTAACAAAGATGACTGATAAGATATTTAAAGTTACCAACCTTATTGTTAAACCAAGATAATCTGAGCTTCTTAGAAATGCCCTCACAAATAAGTTAGTCCATAAACGCGATGGCGTTTTAGAAATAAGTTTTAAAATACCATCTAAAAATGAACGACGTTTTACACTTGTCGAAATTCCTTTAACATTTGTAAACAAAGAGAAAAATTTTAATATACTCTGTTTTCTTTCCTGCTCATGATTTATAGCTGCATCCCAGTTCAAATTTTGATTGTTATAAAAGACCTTTACCTTGTAAGTTATTACCAACCATTTGATTATTCCTAGACCAAAAATTAACAATGTAATCATAAAAACTGACAAGCCTAACTTTATCAAAATTGGTGATATTAATACTAAAAATAAGGTTTGAATAACCAACCAAAAGATATAAGTCCGTTTTTTAGCAGAATTTATAATTTCCTTTATTGCTTCTTCTTTTATAAGTAAAAATTGTTTATCAGCCGGTTCTAAATAGCTGGCTATTCCCCCCATCGCTAGTAACATTAAGATAATGATTGACACAATCACGATAATTGGCCAATGTGTTTTTGGAAAGTCTTTTAGTAACTGGCTATACTGATATAACAAAAAACCTGACAAAAACATTAATACTAATACAAAATGATCGTTAAAGACGTATCTCAAATATTTACTATTTTGAGTTAAAAAGAGACTTCGACGTTTATTAAATAACTTTTTCATATCACACCTCTTTTGTCAGAGCTATGTAGATGTCATTTAAATTAGCATTACTGTCTCCAAAAATAGCCCGTAATTCCTCTAGGGTTCCAACTGCCCGTATTTCTCCTTTATGTAAAATAACAAAACGATCACACATTTTTTCGGCAGAATCTAATACGTGTGTTGACATCAAAATAGATTTCCCTTTAGCTTTTTCTTCTGCTAGAAGATTAATCAAATCTGAAATAGCTAGTGGATCCAAACCTAAAAATGGTTCATCAACAATAAATAAACTTGGAGATACAACAAAAGCACAAATAATCATAACCTTTTGTTTCATTCCCTTTGAAAAATGCATTGGAAACCAGTCTAATTTATCTGTTAGACGAAACATCTCTAATAGTTTTTGCGCACGTGCCATAACTTCATCGGTGGCAATATCATACGCCATAGCTACCGTTTCTAAATGTTCCCTGAGAGTTAGCTCCTCATAGAGACTTGGTGTCTCAGGAATAAAGCCTATTTTCTTTCTATAAAGTTCTTGGTCGGCTTCAAGACTAATACCATCAATTGTAATATCTCCTTGATAGGGTCTCAAAATACCAATAATCTCGTTAATAGTGGTTGATTTTCCTGCACCATTAAGCCCAATTAATCCAACTAACTCTCCATCATTTACTTCAAAAGAAATATTTTTTAAAACTGGGATATTAACATACCCCCCTGTAACATTTTCAATTTTTAACATTGTCATTCTCTCTATCTTTGATATACTTTATTAACTATTATAACAAAATAAGAAAGGGAAGGTCTATTCTTATGGATAATTGTACTTTAGAATTCCCTTATAGTTTTGAAAATAACTTTAAACCTATTTTGTCCGCTTTTACATCTAATGAAATGCCAAGCTACCCCATGCTCCCATTATGTTTACAAAAAGCACCTCCATCACTCATCGGACAAAAAAAGACACCTCAAAAAGGTGTCTTTTTAGTATCAATATAATAAATGCAAAGTAATCAGAATATTAGGCTATAAAACTATCAAACTCAATTATCAGAATAAATAACTGTATTTTTTAGTATATTCGTTGATTTTACCTTCTAATTTTTTTAGAGCAGTTCTCTTAGAAATACCCTCATCATATTTAACACCATCCAAGTCCCAAATTAGTTCTTTATGTAATTTTTCTGCTAAACTAGATTTCCCTTGCGGAAACTTAGCATCAATAAGAGCTGAAATTCTTTGATATTCTTGCTCTAGTTCTGAATACTCACTGTTTTTATTTTCAACTTCTTTTCTTAATGTGTCTAATACATAAGAATCTTGTCTTGATTTAACCTTTCTAAGTAAGGCAAGTTTTTCTTTAAAAGGTATATTTAGTTTTTTTATACGCTCCTGAAGTTCTATCTGGTTATTATAGTTATATTCCTCAGTTAAATCCATATTATTTGATCTATGTGGCTGATAGTTATTATATGTATCCGCAGTAACGCTATTATATCCTAAAAAGAGAGCAGTAAGAGCTGCAGTAGATAATATTATTTTATTTAATTTCAAAATAGTTTTCCTTCTATGATAAATCTCAATTATCATTTTTATTTTATTTATATTATTTATTATACATTTAATTAGATAAAAATGTCAATCATTATATTTAAATTTATTTTAGATACTTCCAAAATTCTAGAAATGTACTTACTCAATAATAAACATCATTAAAAATTGCAATACCCTTTAGGTCATGCTAAGATAAGTATGATGGTAAATATAGATATCACAATCAATACGGGCTACTTTCATTTCCCTGTACGACTTATGACCTATCAAACGATAAAAATTTACCATTCCTTAATAGCTACCCAATAAATTTTTCAACATGAAAGGAATTAGTTATGGATAATTGTATTTTTTGTAAAATCATCAGTGGAGAAATCCCTTCATCAAAAGTTTATGAAGATGATGAAGTATTAGCTTTTCTCGACATTACACAAACTACGACCGGGCACACCCTTCTTATTCCTAAAAAACATGTTCGAAATGTGTTAGAGATGGATGAAAAAACTGCACAGATAACCTTTGAACGCTTGCCTAAAGTGGCGCGTGCTGTCCAAGCTGCTACAAAAGCCAAAGGAATGAATATTATTAACAACAATGAGGAAATTGCTGGACAAACTGTTTTTCATGCACACGTCCACCTTGTTCCCCGCTTTGATGAATCAGACGGTATCAAAATTCACTACACTACTCATGAACCCGACTTTGAGGCACTTGCAAAATTAGCCAAAGAAATTAGAAAAGAGATTCAATTATGAAAATAGGTCGTTTAATTGCACTAGGTTTAGTTAGTTTAGGAGCGCTTGAACTTTACAAAAATAGAAAAACTATCAAGGATTCCTATCAAAATACAAAAAATGAGACAGATTCAGCTAAATTAAAATTAGAACGTATCAAAAATGATCTTGCTATTATTAGTCAGGAAAAAGAAAAAATCAGATTAATTTCTCAAGAACTCAATCATAAATTCCAAGTGTTTAATAAAGATATTCAACCTCGTTTAGAAGAAATTAATCAACGCATGGCTAAATATCAAGAGAAAGACGAATAAGCCGACGGTATAAAAATATCTACTCTAAATATAAAAAGAGCAAATAATGCTCTTTTTTATATTTTATGGATTAGTTTGACCTGGTACTGGTTGCGTTCCTGTGTTTGGATTAGGCGTTGCAGCCCCGTTATGATTATTGACACTTCCACTTGAATCAGCCTGACCTGTGTTAGTGTTACTGCTATAGTTACTAGCAGGAGTGCTACTATTATAGTAATTTTGATGAGTTGTTTGATTAGTCTCAGAACTATAAGTAGTATTACCACTGTAACTTGGTGGTGCTTCTGAATAAGGTGTTGTATTATAATTATTCTCTTGTGTTGATGAATAAGTAGAAGAATCATTACTAGCAGTAGTACCATAGTAATCTTCATATAGAATCGCGCTTGTCTTCAGAGTTTTACTACGCTTTTTATCCAGTTCTTTCTTAATTCTATTTTGAACTGCAAGTAGATGTTTCTTAGTTAAAATTTGATAAGAGCCACCATCTGATAAAGTAGCGTCTTCACCCTTCAACTGATAAGATTTAATATGTTCCAATGAATCTTTATAAGCTAACAAATTAGGAATCGTTTTTGATGATATCTCAATATTAGTTTGCATGTTATTACTTACTGCGGAAAGAATTTTTTTGTATGAACTAATACTATTTAACGCCAATATTTTTTTAAGGACTTTTTGAATTACTTCACGTTGTCTTTTTTGACGCCCATAATCTCCCTCTGGATCATCATAGCGCATACGAGAATAAACAAGTGCTTGTTCTCCATTTATTTTATGTGTCCCTGGTTCAACAACAGCCTTGTACTCTGGTTCATTGGCAGCAATTGATATTGGAAAGTCAAATTTATTAGTTACTGTTATACCACCAACAGCATTGACTAAATCAACTAATCCTTGCATATTAATTTGCATAAAGTAATCAACATTAATATCTAATAAGTCTTGAACAGTCATCAATGCCATTTCCGCACCACCAGAAGCATAGGCTGCATTTAGCTTTGCTTCTACTCCAGTCTGTCCATTATTTTTGGGACCACTCAATTTAATCAATACGTCACGTTCTAAGCTTGTCATCGTTGTTTTATTAGTTTTAGGATTTATAGTGACTAAGATCATAGAATCGCTATTTCCTGACCACTTAGATTTTCGATGCTCTGAACCTGTGTCCACCCCCATTAATAGTATTGAAAACGGCTTTGTTTCTTCAATAGCATGACTTTTTGATTTAGCTAGCTTAAAATCTTTAAAAGTCTTAGACAATTCATTAGTCGAAAAATTATAAGCTGAGGCAACATAGACTCCCAATGCAATTACTGTTGTTAAAATAATTGCAGAAAACATTAAGGTTATTTTTTTCCAAATTTTCATGTATATTCCTAATCTATCAACTTACTCATTCTGTAAATGTCTAGAAATTCTCCATTTTCTCTTTTAATACCTCTTGTTTGAAGCCCATCTATTTCAAAACCGAATTTTTGGTAGAGGTGAATAGCACGTTCATTACGTCCTTGGACTGATAGTTCTAAGCGGCGTGTAATATCGTTATCTGACGCCCATTCTATTGCTTCTTCCATGAGAATATGACCAATACCATATCCCCAATAATCCTTCTGAACGGCAATAAAAAGATCCCCAACGTGTTCAATTTCAATATCAGACTGACTAATGATTGTTATCAAGCCGATCACTTTATTTTTTAATTTAGCAATCAAACAAATGCAATTTTTCGTCATTAAGGTATTTTCAATAAACGTTTCCATTTCTGACAAAGATAGTTGATTGCTCACCGTATGCAAAATAAAATCTGTTTCCTCAGTAACAGTATTTAAAAATTCAAGGATCGCAGATGCTTCCTCTCTCGAAGCTTCTATAAAATCAACAGCAAATTGTTTAGACATCTTGAATCGCCTCAATAATTTCTCTTGCGCGATGCCCATAAGCTTCTAACTGAACCTGACGTCCTTGATTGCTCCTCGTAATAACAATTTCTAAGTAGTTATTGATAAGGTTATCACTAAGCAACTCTCCCCATTCAATAACTGTTACTCCTTGACCAAACAAGAAGTCATCTAAGTCAATAGAATCAGGATCATCTCCAATACGATAAACATCCAAATGGTAAAGTGGTACACGCCCTTCATATTCTCTAACAATAGTGTAAGTTGGGCTCTTAATCATTTGTTTTATGTCTAATCCCTTTGCAATACCTTTTGTAAGAGTTGTTTTGCCTGCACCTAAATTACCAGTCAATAATACGATATCTCCTGACTTTAAAACAGTACCCAGTTTTTGCCCTAGGGCAATAAGCTCTTCTTCATTTTGAGTATAAAACATAGAGATATTATACCAGAAATATCTCTGTCTTCCAACAGTTTGCTGATTCTGACAGCCCCATAGCATATATTTCTTCACTTTTCTTAAGAAAAAAGGAAACCAGGCTACAAATCTGATTTCCTTTTATCTTATTTATCAAACTATAATATTACAAAATAGCCAAGCTGATAAAGTTTAGAATAAATAATATATCTAAAATCCACAGTACCACATGAATATCTTTTGCTTGTCCTTTGATGACTTTAGCTAGTGTATAGGTCAAGAAACCAGCTGCAATACCATAAGTAATGCTATAAGTAAACCCCATAAAAAGAGAAGTAAAGAAAGCTGGGATAGCTTCTGACATATCATCCCATTTGATATCTTTTAAATTTGAAAGCATCATAATACCAACAATAACCAATATTGGTGCAGTAGCTTGACTCGGAACGATAGATACTAGTGGACTAAAAAAACTAGATATAGCAAACAAACCAGCAACTACTAAGGCTGTCAATCCTGTACGACCACCAGCTCCGATTCCTGCTGCTGACTCAACATAGGTTGTAACGTTAGATGTTCCACAAATAGCACCAAAAGTTGTCCCAATTAAGTCTGAATAGAGTGCTTTGTCTAAACTCTTAGATTCATGATTATCACCAGTCGTTGCTAAGATACCAACTTTTTCTCCGGTACCAATGAGCGTTCCAATGGTATCAAAAATATCAGTCAGTGAAAAAGCAAGAATGGCCATTAATACACTTGGTAGACGTGAAGGATTAGAAAATAAAGAAATTAATCCTTTCTCTCCTAATGCAACTCCAAATACTTGCTTCAAATCTCTAAAAGAGGCCGAGAGGTTAGTTGCTTCCCAATTAATAGCATCTAACTTAACCACTCCCATTAAAATACCTAAGAGGGTCGTTGTTAATATCGATAGAATAATCCCTCCACGGATACCCTTTACAATAAAGAAGATGGTAATGCTTAAACCAATCAAAGATAATAAAATGGCTGGATTATCAAACGACACTAGCCCTGGCGTTGCTGAAGAATTTGCTGTAATAGTAGCCAATCCTTTCGCAGCACCCTTTCCAACAACATCATACGTCCCAGGATCAATTGAAAATTTCAAAAAACCAGCATTTTTAATCCCAACGTATGCTAAAAAAGTTCCGATTCCTGCTGTAATGGCTGATTTTAAAGTTGTTGGGATAGACTCAATAATCATCTTTCTAACTTTCGTTAAAGTAATAATCAGAGAAATCAAACCACAAATAAATACCATAGCTAAGGCTTCTTGCCATGTATATCCCAATGCAAAGACAACTGTATATGTAAAGAAAGCATTTAATCCCATCCCAGGAGCTTGTGCATAGGGAAGGTTAGCATAGAAAGCCATAACAGATGTAGCTACAACGGCACCAATAATCGTCGCTAAGAAAACTCCTTGTGCTGGCATCCCAGTCTGAGATAAAATAGCTGGATTTACAAACAAAATGTACGACATTGCAAAGAAAGTCGTTAGACCAGCAGTGATTTCAGTCCGAATTGTCGTCCCGTGTTCCTTTAGCTTAAAAAACTTTTCCATTTTAAAATCGGATTCTCCTTTATTTTTTGCTATTTTACACTTTTAAAAAAAATAATCGTTCTTATATTTACGAACGACTAATATATATTAACAAAAAATAATTCACTTTTCAAGCTTTTTCCCTGCAGAATAATCCATAAAAATAAGACACAATACCTGTAAAAATGTAAATCCTAAAATAAAGTGGAATGAATCCCTACTCGGAACCGCTAAAAGTTCGTTAATTACCACTTGTGGCTTCGTTAAGATATCCCATGAATTTAGACGGGCATAACGACCAATATGAATACCAAAACTTGAAACTAATGATACAATTCCAATAATTCCCCATCTTAAAAATATATTGCTAATTCTAAATTTACGCATAATCACAGAAAAACTTTCGATACCTGATAAAAAACCAAACAAGATACTAGATACATACAAGATATAAAGTATTAAATTTGTCTTATTATAAAGAACGTCTCCGACAAAATGCATATGAATGATATCCGTCAACATATAAAAGGTATTAGGATAGAAAAAAAACCAAGCAAGTGCAAAAAGACCGATAAGAATTTTTTTCTTAAATAAACTAGTAAGGTATGCAAAATCTAACGCTATTAGGGCTAGAGTCATATTCCAAATCAAATTTGGTCCCTGCAAATGATAATATTTAATCCCAAAAGAAATAACAATAAAAAATAGATGTATCGCAAATAGTTTTACTTTCATTCTAACCTCCAATTAATATCTCATTATACAACATATTATTAAATTAAGGTTAAATAAACTTCAAACCTAAAAGACTAACCCTGTTGTGGTTAGTCTTCCATTAATATTCCCCAAAGTAATAATTGTACTAAAAAAAGGCAAGACAAGGCTTTAAAATCAAGGTTAGCCATATTAGTCTGTATTCCATTAAAAAATGCTGACGGATTTAAAATGATTCCTTCTAAACCTAATGATCCTGATTTTTCTAAGCAAAAGGCAAAACTACTAAAAAGCATTACAGGTATAACAGTTGCTAATTGATACCTTTTACTAATATCATATGCATTTACCAATAGCTTCAAGCTTAGTAAAGCTGAAGAGATAATAAAAAGAATTGCAAGAAGGTATGCCATATATTGCATAAAGTGATTAGACTGCCAAATGTCTTTTGTTGACCACTCTAAGCTCACCAAACTAAGAAAAATCCCTAAACTCTGTGGGTAAAAAAATAAAAGACCTAAACTTGCTAAAAGACGAATAAAAATATTACGACTATAATAAGCAATGAATCCCATCTCTAACGACAAGACTGATGCCAATAGAATTACCATCAAATGATCAATTTTTACATGATAATACCATATCCCTAAAATACTGACTATGGCAAAAAGATGACTCCAAATTAACTTTTTCATAATCCACCAACTTCCATATTTCCACAGTTATTATATCATATTTCTACTGTCTCTTTTTATTGAAATCTATTTTTGATATAATGTCAGCATGACAAAGAAAATTATCGCCGTAGATTTAGACGGTACTCTATTACATAATAATAACACTATTTCTGACTACACCGCTGATACACTTCGAAAAGTTCAAGCTCAAGGACACAAAGTAATTATTACAACCGGACGCCCATACCGTATGGCACTCGCTCATTATTTACGCCTAGATTTAAAAACACCAATGATAAATTTTAATGGTGCTTTAACTCATATCCCCGAAAAAAAGTGGGCGTTTGAGCGTAGTGCAACGATTGATAAAAAATTACTCCTTGAAACCTTAAATTTATCAGATGCTATCCAAGCCGATTTTATTGCTAGCGAATACCGTAAAAATTTTTACATTACTATGGATAATCGTGATAAAATTAACCCACAATTATTCGGTGTCAATGAAATTACTGATAAAATGGCATTAGATGTTACTAAAATCACACGCAATCCAAATGCTCTATTGATGCAAACACGTCATAAAGATAAGTATGAGTTAGCTAAAGAGTTACGACAACATTTTAATCACGAACTAGAAGTAGATTCTTGGGGTGGTCCATTGAATATACTCGAATTTTCACCTAAAGGTGTTAACAAAGCTTATGCTCTCAAACATTTATTAAAATCACTCAATCTTTCACAAGAAAATTTGATTGCCTTTGGAGATGAACACAATGACACCGAGATGCTGGCCTTTGCACATACAGGATATGCTATGAAAAATGCTAATCCAACTCTACTTCCATATGCCGACCAACAAATCCAATGGACAAACGAAGAAGATGGTGTTGCTAAAACTCTAGAAAAATTATTATTGTAGTATTTTCAAAAATGATCTCTATTGAAACAGAATTCTAATAGAAATCGTTTTTTAGGTTTTCTACTATATTATTAACAAAAAAAGTTACCACTCTCTTCCCCTATTATAAAAGGTATTTGTGAAAAAAATATCTTTTTTTTTAATTTTTATTAGAAATAGTATTGATTTTTTTCTGAAAACGTTTTAAAATATATCTGTTCTATAATTTCGTTGAAATGAAAAAGAATGGCCAATTTTACGATTGGAAGGAGATTATTCTTCTTTATGTCAACGAAAAAATTTTTTAAGGAGGAAGAACAAGAATGGGTATCGGTATTATTATTGCCAGCCATGGTAAATTTGCTGAAGGTATTCATCAATCAGGTTCAATGATCTTTGGTGAACAAGAAAAAGTTCAAGTTGTAACTTTCATGCCAAATGAAGGACCAGATGATTTGTATGGACACTTCAACAATGCTATCGCACAATTTGATGCTGATGATGAGGTGCTTGTGTTAGCTGACCTTTGGAGTGGGTCACCATTTAACCAAGCAAGCCGTGTTATGGGAGAAAATCCTGAACGTAAAATGGCTATCATCACTGGTCTCAATTTGCCAATGCTTATCCAAGCCTATACTGAGCGTATGATGGACGCTAATGCAGGTGTTGAACAAGTTGCCGCAAATATTATTAAAGAGTCTAAGGAAGGTATCAAAGCCCTTCCAGAAGAACTTAATCCTGTTGTAGAAGCTACTCCTGTAGCAGGTGTTCCTGCAGATGTTCCTGCGGAAGTTAAACAAAGTGGATCTATCCCTGAAGGAACTGTTATTGGAGATGGCAAGCTTAAAATTAATCTTGCTCGTATTGACACACGTCTTTTACATGGTCAAGTTGCAACTGCATGGACTCCAGCATCAAAAGCAAACCGTATTATCGTTGCTTCTGATGAAGTTTCTAAAGATGAACTTCGTAAACAATTGATTAAGCAAGCTGCTCCTGGAGGAGTCAAAGCAAACGTTGTCCCAATTAGTAAATTAATTGAAGTAGCTAAAGACCCACGTTTCGGAAACACACGTGCCTTGATCTTATTTGAAACTGTACAAGATGCACTCCGTGCAATTGAAGGTGGTGTGGAAATCCCTGAATTGAACGTTGGTTCAATGGCTCACTCAACTGGTAAAACAATGGTAAACAACGTTCTTTCAATGGATAAAGACGATGTTGCTGCCTTTGAAAAATTACGTGACTTAGGTGTATCATTTGATGTACGTAAAGTACCAAATGACGCTAAAAAGAATTTGTTTGATTTAATCAACAAAGCAAACGTAAAATAACTTATTATCTCTGAAAACGAAAGGATATCAAAATGGCGGATATTTCAATTATCTCAATGATTTTGGTCGTTATCGTTGCCTTCTTTGCTGGTCTTGAAGGTATCCTCGACCAATTCCAAATCCATCAACCTCTTGTTGCTTGTACTTTAATCGGTCTTGTAACTGGTCACCTCGAAGCGGGTATTATTCTTGGTGGTAGTCTCCAAATGATTGCTCTTGCTTGGGCAAATATCGGAGCTGCCGTAGCACCAGACGCTGCACTTGCCTCTGTTGCTGCTGCTATTATTTTGGTTAAAAGTGGTGACTTCACTCAAAAAGGTATCAACTTTGCCTTCTCTACTGCTGTACCTCTAGCTATTGCTGGACTTTTCCTTACAATGATTGTTCGTACAATCTCAACTGCACTTGTTCACGCTGGTGACAAAGCTGCTTCTGAAGGAAACTTCGCAGCAATTGAACGTTTTCACTTTATCGCCCTCCTTCTCCAAGGATTACGTATTGCATTCCCAGCTGCGCTTCTTTTAGCTATTCCATCTTCTTCAGTACAAAGTATTCTTGAAGCAATGCCTGATTGGTTAAATGGTGGTATGCAAGTTGGTGGTGCCATGGTTGTTGCCGTTGGTTACGCTATGGTTATCAATATGATGGCTACTCGCGAAGTTTGGCCTTTCTTTGCTCTTGGATTTGCTCTAGCAGCTTTGAACCAGTTAACTCTTATTGCAATGGGTACTATTGGTGTTGCTATCGCCCTCATCTACATCAGTTTATCAAAAATGGGTGGAAGCAAAGGTACTTCTAACGCAGGTTCTAACGATCCTATCGGCGATATCTTAGAGGACTACTAGAAAGGAGCTAAACAATGACTGAACAAATTAAATTATCAAAATCAGATCGTCAAAAAGTTTGGTGGCGTTCACAATTCCTTCAAGGTTCTTGGAACTATGAGCGTATGCAAAATATGGGGTGGGCCTATGCTCTTATCCCAGCATTGAAAAAACTTTACACTACTAAAGAAGATCGTGCTGCTGCGCTTGAGCGCCATATGGAATTCTTTAACACACATCCATACGTTGCTGCTCCAATTATCGGTGTAACCCTTGCTCTTGAGGAAGAAAAAGCAAGCGGTACACCTGTCGAAGACAAAGCAATTCAAGGGGTTAAAATCGGTATGATGGGACCTCTTGCTGGTATTGGTGATCCAGTATTCTGGTTTACTGTACGTCCTATCTTAGGTGCTCTTGGTGCTTCACTTGCCTCTGCTGGTAATATCCTCGGACCAATCATCTTCTTTGTTGGTTGGAACCTCATTCGTATGTCATTCTTATGGTACACACAAGAGTTAGGTTACAAATCAGGTAAAGAAATTACTAAAGATATGTCTGGTGGTATCCTCCAAGATATTACTAAAGGTGCTTCAATCCTTGGTATGTTCATCCTTGCTGTCCTTGTTAAGCGTTGGGTAGCAATTAACTTTACTGTAGACCTTCCTAAAAAGACATTGTCAGAAGGGGCATACATCAATTTCCCTAAAGACCATGTTAGTGGACAACAATTGCATGATATCCTAGGACAAGTTCAGAGTGGCTTAAGCCTTGATAAAATGCAACCACAAACACTTCAAGGACAACTTGACTCACTTATTCCTGGTTTAGCTGGATTACTTCTTACATTCTTCTGTATGTGGTTACTTAAGAAGAAAGTATCACCAATTACAATTATCATCGGTTTGTTTATCGTTGGTATTCTAGCTCGCCTTGCAGGTGTGATGTAATAAAACTAAGAGATGGTTACAATAGTATTCCATCTCTTATATTTTATTACATAAAATCCACTTAGAGTCCCACTATTATGATATAATCAAACTACTATAAATTAAAAAGGGATTAGTCATGGCACAATCATTAAACAAAACTGTTGAATTTCAAACAACAGGAGTTTCGTATTTAGGTATGGGGAATAAAGTTGGAAAATTTTTAGTTGGTGACCAGGCATTAGAATTCTATAACGATAAAAATGTCAACGACTATATTCAAATTCCATGGACATCAATCAATCAAATTGGAGCTAATGTTAGTCGAAAAAAAATTAGTCGTCACTTTGAGGTCTTTACAGACCAAGGAAAATTTTTATTCGCCTCTAAAGACTCTGGAACGATATTAAAGCATGCGAGACGACATATTGGAGACGATAAAGTTGTTAAGCTTCCTACCCTCATCCAGACCATTTTAAAAATATTCAAGTTTAAAAAATAAGATAGACTATAGTCTATCTTATTTTTTAACTCTAATATTAATATGGGAACTTGTCATCAAACCATCTCAAAAAGTTAGAAAAATGGATTGCTTTAAATATTCGTAATCTAATACGTTCTACAATAAAAGCCAACAAATAAATTAAAATCCCTGCTCCTAAAATTAAAAATGGGTAAAGATAAATGGACTCATAAACAAACGTCTCTGCAAAATCTCTTACAAAATATTTTACTATTAGTGGGTGGAGATGACAGAGATAAACTCCCAAGGTTGAAGGGGCTAATACAACAATTATTTTCTTTAAGAATCCCGAGGGCTTAATGCTTGCTCTAGCAAATAATATAAACAAACTTACCGCCCCTAAAGTTAAAGTAGGCGAAACATACCAATACCAAATATCACCAACGCTAAACTTCATGGCATAAGTAGCAACCAATGATAATAGATAAATTATAAGTAAATATGACGTTTTAAATATATTTAAATCAATACGTTTCAAATAGGCACCAATAATATATAAAATCAGTAGCCAAGTCATTTCAAAACCCTTGCTCAATGAAAATTCTGGAACACGATTATTTAAAACAGCTGGTAAAATTGAAAAAATAATAAACATTAACAAAACCAATTGTTTTAATTGTTTATCAGTCAAGGCATTTAATCCATTATTAATAACAGGCATAAAAACCAATAGACCAAAGTAAGCAGTAATGTACCAATACTGCCCACTGACAATAGGGAAAAAAGCATCTCTCCAATTAAGCAAGGTCACTTCATGACCTGTGATTGCAAAAAGTGCTGTTATTGTAAAGGTGTAGAAAAAAACCTGTGCCCAGATAGACAGTAATTTTGAGTAACGATAACGCGAATTAATTCCCACATAACCACTTATTAGTGCGTAACAGTTAACGGCCCCATAAACTAAGACTTGGATAATCCACGTTACTATAAAATAGGAGTCTGCGTGTCCCTCAACCGAAGATCTCAGACCACCTTTTCCAAGAACATGCGTAATAACAATCATGAACATGGAAATAATCCTTAAAAGGTCTAAGCCGTAATGACGACCTGATTGTTTAATACTTGTATACTTTTCCATAATCATATTTTAGCATAGCTATTTCACTAAAACAAAGAGCAGGCTTATAAAGTTAAGGTTTACATTTTACTTATTTTTGGATATAATAACCTTAACGGATAAGTAGTATAATAGTTCTTTTCAGAGAGTCTGCGGTCGTTGCGAGCAGATAAGATTGTTTTATGAAATTCTACCGTGTTCCATTTATGGGAAATAATTTAATCAATCAATCAAGTGCACTTCTGTGAAGCTGGATGGAACCGCGCCTTTGCGCTCCAGCATGACAGGGTGTTTTTTAGTATAAAGGAGATTCCTATATGTTAGACTTAAAACGTATTCGTACAGATTTTGATGTTGTCGCTAAAAAATTGGCCACGCGTGGTGTTGACCAAGAAACATTAACAACCCTTAAAGAACTTGATATAAAACGCCGTGAACTACTTATCAAAGCTGAAGAGGCGAAAGCGCAACGTAATGTTGCTTCTGCTGCCATTGCTCAAGCAAAACGAAATAAAGAGAATGCAGACGAGCAAATCGCAGCTATGCAAACACTTTCCGCTGATATCAAAGCAATTGATGCGGAATTGGCAGATGTGGATGCTAATTTACAATCAATGGTGACCGTACTTCCTAATACACCAGCTGATGATGTGCCGCTTGGAGCAGACGAGGATGAAAATGTTGAAGTTCGTCGCTGGGGAACTCCTCGTGAATTTGATTTTGAGACCAAAGCTCACTGGGATTTAGGTGAAAGCCTTGGAATTCTCGATTGGGAACGTGGTGCAAAAGTTACTGGCTCTCGCTTCCTCTTCTACAAAGGTCTAGGTGCTCGTTTAGAGCGTGCTATCTACAGCTTCATGCTGGATGAACACGCTAAGGAGGGGTACACTGAAGTGATCCCTCCTTATATGGTTAACCACGATTCAATGTTCGGTACGGGACAATATCCAAAGTTCAAGGAAGATACTTTCGAATTAGCAGATAGCCCATTCGTACTTATCCCAACAGCTGAAGTTCCTTTAACAAACTATTATCGTGATGAAATTATCGATGGGAAAGAATTACCTATATACTTTACTGCCATGAGTCCATCATTCCGTTCAGAAGCAGGCTCTGCAGGACGTGACACACGTGGATTAATTCGCCTTCATCAATTCCATAAAGTAGAAATGGTGAAATTTGCCAAGCCTGAGGAATCATACCAAGAATTAGAAAAAATGACAGCAAATGCTGAAAATATTCTTCAAAAACTTAATCTCCCATACCGTGTCATTACCTTGTGTACAGGAGATATGGGATTCTCAGCAGCTAAAACGTATGACTTAGAGGTATGGATTCCCGCTCAAAATACTTATCGAGAAATTTCTTCATGTTCTAATACTGAAGATTTCCAAGCACGTCGTGCTCAAATTCGTTACCGTGACGAAGTTGATGGCAAAGTTAGGTTGCTTCATACTTTAAATGGTTCAGGACTTGCAGTTGGACGTACTGTAGCAGCAATCCTCGAAAATTATCAAAATGAAGATGGTTCTGTGACTATCCCAGAAGTTCTTCGTCCATATATGGGTAATATCGATATTATTAAACCAAATTAGGCACTCTAAAATGAGTTGGTATACCAACTCATTTTTTCTATGAACTTAGCTAATAGTTTGACAAACTTGATAGTAAGGTAACACTTTCTCAAAGCCTTCTAACAATCGTTGCAGAATATTTTCTAAGCTCTGGTTTTCAGTCAAAAGAACGTCATATTTTACCAATACTTTCCTTACCTTCCCTGACTTAATTTCTTGCATTAAACGTTGACGATTTTCCTCATTGCCTTCTTCTCGATGAGTTTCACCTTGCCTTTGGACCATAAAATACAATGGAGAGGCAATCGGAATCGATAACACTCTAGCCTGCTTCTCGAGTGTCTTATCAGATTTTTGCCTCTCTACAAAGCTTACCTCAAGGCTAACCCCAAAACTATCTTTTACACCATAAACCCTTAGCGCAACAGCCACATCATCTAATTGGTCTGTATCCTTTCGATAATAAACCCAAAAATGTGGACGCCCTACTTGAGCTTGATTAGCCCAATTACTCACTCTTTGCATTTTAAAGCCATCCATACGTTGTTCTAAGGCTCTTGATAACTCTGTAAAGCTATTCCTAGCAAGTTGGCCCTTTGCCTTAAAAGTTTGCATATCGTCCTTTAAAGCGCCTGCCTTCTCAGGCATAATATACTTCATTGATTGGAATTCTAAATAATCATTTAATTCTTGATACATTCTTTTTCTCCATGTAAACAATAGTTAAGTTTTCACGATTATATATATCTATACATACTTTCAAGTTCTTTTAAAGTATTTCTAGCGAAGCCTCGTTGCTAGAAACAAGGTCTAATCGCAATTATAACTAACCAAGCTTTACTTTCTTCATCACTTAATGGAACTCTTTAAAAACCAATCTTTTCATAGCCTTCTAAAATCTAATAATAGCTATTTTTTCTAGAAAATTTCTCTTCAATAACAGATAGAGTCTCAAGTTAAGGAGAGCCTAAATAATGGTACTTAGAATAAAGTGTTCGAAATGACTCTTTCTGAAAATTTTGGATTAGACTACAATCTAAAAATTGGCTAATGCTAGTGTCATTGATATATCTCCTTTTTATCAATTATAACAAAATATGAAACTATAACTATGATAATACCTTGAAAAACTAAATATAGGCTGAGTAAATAACTCAGCCTTTTTCTATTAATATTTTCTAAAACGTTGGTAACGTTGTTCCAATAAATCCTCAAGAGATAATTGTGAGAGCACTTCTAACTCTGAAATTAAACTTGTCTTAATCATATCGACAATCTCACTTGAAAAATAACCATGTTCAGGGATTACTTTGTCTACAACTTCCATATGGTAAAGTTCTCCAGCAGTCATCTTCATTAATTGTGCTGCTTCTGTTGTTCTTGTACCATCTTTCCATAAAATAGAGGCAAAGCCCTCAGGACTTAAAATAGAATAAACAGTATGTTCCAACATCCAAACCTTATCGGCAACAGCTAAAGCTAATGCTCCTCCAGAACCCCCTTCACCAATAATAATAGCTATAATAGGGACTTTTAAATCACTCATTTCTAAGAGGTTTCTAGCAATTGCTTCACCCTGACCTCGCTCCTCAGCACCTACCCCAGGATATGCTCCAGCAGTATTGATGAAGGTTATAACAGGTCTTCCAAACTTCTCAGCTTGTTTCATTAAACGTAAAGCCTTACGATAACCTTCAGGATGTGGTTGACCAAAATGACGGTCTAAATTATCTTGAAGGTTCTTACCTTTTTGAATACCGACAATCGTCACAGGACGCCCTGCCAAGTACCCCAAACCTCCTATAATTGATTTGTCATCTGCGAACTGGCGATCACCATGAAGTTCCATAAAATTATCAAAAATCAATTCAGCGTAGTCAAGAGCAGTTAGCCTCCCTTGATCACGCGCATCTTTTAAAATTCTTGTCACATCATTATTCATGACCAACCTCATTTCCATGGAAAGCAATTAGTTGAGCAATGCAGTCGCGTAATTCTGTTCGATTTATAATAGCATCGACAAAACCATGTTCTAACAAAAACTCTGCCTTTTGAAAGCCTTCAGGTAAATCTTCTCTCACTGTTGTTTCGATAACACGACGACCAGCAAAACCAACCAACGCTTGTGGCTCAGCCAGAATAATATCACCTTCCATAGCAAAACTCGCAGTAACGCCGCCGGTTGTTGGGTCTGTTAAAATTGTTAAATAAAACAATCCCTGGTTAGAATGGCGTTTAACTGCTGCCGATACTTTTGCCATTTGCATCAAACTCATAATACCTTCTTGCATTCTGGCGCCCCCTGACGCTGTAAAAATAACAATAGGTAATTTCTTTTCAGTTGCTAGCTCAAATAATCTTGTCAACTTTTCGCCTACGACCGTTCCCATAGACGCCATTATAAAATGAGAATCCATAATAGCTAAGGCCGTAGTTTGTCCTTTTATTTTAGCTAAACCTGTCACCACCGCTTCATCTAAGTTAGTCTTTTGACGTGTAGCAGCCAGTTTTTCACGGTAGTTTGGAAAATTCAAAGGATCCTTAGTTTCAATTCCTGTAAATAATTCCTCAAAACTATCTTCGTCAACTGTTAGCAACAGACGTTCTTGCGCTGAAATTCTAAAGTTGTAAGAACAAGCTGGACAAATCTTTGCTAATCCTAAATCTTTCTGATAAATCATATGTTTACAAGAAGGACACTTAGCAAAGAGTTCATCAGGAACCTCAGGAAGACTACGTTTATCAGAAGACCCTAATGCTTTGTTTGGACTAATACGGATATATTTATCCTTTTTACTAAATAAAGCCATCTTCCCTCCTATTGATTGTTACCATAATACCTTGGTAAAAAGTCTTCCATCAGGAATGAAGTATCATAATCCCCAGCCAAGACTTTTTTATCAGAAATGAGATCCATTTGAAATTCTGTATTTGTTACAATACCATCAATTTCAAGCTCATATAAGGCACGTTGCATTTTCATAAGTGCATCAAAACGATTTTCTCCGTGAACAATTACTTTCGCAATCATACTATCGTAATAAGGAGGAATAGTGTAGCCTGTGTAAACCGCTGAATCGACACGTAAGCCCATACCGCCAGCAGGTAGATGTAACCCATTAATGGTACCTGGACATGGCGCAAAATTAAATTGTGGATTCTCTGCGTTAATACGACATTCAATCGCATGACCAGTTAACTTAATATCATTTTGAGAAACTGATAAAGGAATTCCAGCAGCGATACGAATCTGCTCTTTAACGATGTCAACACCCGTTACAAATTCTGTAACAGGGTGTTCTACTTGAACACGAGTATTCATTTCCATGAAATAGAACTGTCCGCTATTCTCATCTAACAAAAACTCAATTGTTCCTGCATTTTCATAAGATACAGCCTCAGCTGCACGAACAGCTGCTTCACCAATTTGTTGACGCAGAGTGTTACCTATTGCCACAGACGGACTTTCTTCCAATACCTTCTGATTGTTACGCTGCAGAGAACAATCACGTTCTCCTAGGTGAACTATCTTACCAAAGCTATCTCCAAGTATTTGTACTTCAATATGTCTAGCTGGGTATATAACTTTTTCAATATACATAGCACCATTACCGAACGCAGCCAAAGCCTCCTGTGAAGCAGACTCAAAAGCAGGCTTCAATTCATCTGCTGATTTGACCTTCCTAATTCCTTTTCCACCGCCACCGGCTGAGGCTTTTAACATCAATGGATAGCCGATTTCCTCAGCAATTGATACAGCTTCTTCTACACTTGTAACTTGACCATCTGATCCTGGGATAACCGGAACATCAGCTTTTATCATCTCTGTACGAGCATTGATTTTATCACCCATTTTATCCATAACTTCTCCAGATGGACCAATGAATTTTAAGTTCATCTCTTCACACATAGTAGCAAATTTAGAATTTTCACTCAAAAACCCAAAACCTGGATGAACAGCTTCCGCTCCAGTCACAATAGCAGCAGATAATATAGCATTAACGTTTAAATAAGATTCTGCTGATTTGGCTGGTCCAACACAAATAGCTTCATCTGCTAAAATTGTGTGCAATGATTCCTTGTCAGCCTCCGAATAGATAGCAACTGTCGAAATTCCCATTTCACGGGCTGCACGAATGATACGTACTGCAATTTCTCCGCGATTAGCAATCAATATTTTCTTAAACATTTTTGATGCTTCTCTCCCTCTAAATTCAATACTATCTTCAATTGCCTATTGCAAATGTTAACGTTCCACTGGCAGCTAATTTCCCATCAACTTCTGCTATTGCTTCAACAACGGCTATAGTTCCTCTACGTTTGACAAACTTAGCAGTCATAACTAATTGATCTCCTGGAACAACTTGCTTTTTAAATTTCACTTTATCCATACCTGCATAAAAAACAAGCTTTCCTTTGTTTTCTTCTTTAGATAATTCTAAAACACCTGCAGTTTGAGCCAAAGCTTCCATAATTAAAACGCCTGGCATTACAGGATATTCTGGAAAATGACCATTGAAAAAAGGCTCATTGATACTAACATTTTTGATAGCGACTATCTCATCTTCTGATACCTCTAAAACACGATCCACTAATAACATTGGATAGCGGTGAGGTAAAGCCTCACGAATTTCTTTTATATCAATCATTTGATTCGTACCAATCCTTTACCAAATTCAATAACTTCTTCATTGGCTACAAGAATTTCAGTAACTACACCATCATGGGGGGCAGGCACTTCATTCATCACCTTCATTGCCTCAATAATCATCAAAGTTTGTCCCTTCTTCACGCTATCACCTACTGAAACAAAGTTAGGTTTATCTGGTCCAGAAGCTAAATAAGCAACCCCAACTAAAGGACTTTCGACAACGTCACCTTCTGCAACAGTCACAGTCGACTCTGGGATTTCTGAAACTACTTCAGTAGCTTGTTTCGTTTGCTCACCTGCTTCATTAGAGACAGGAGTTGCTATAGTTGGAGTCGCTTCAGGTTGATGACTCATAGGAGACATAGTTGGGACAAGTGGAGCTTTTCCCTCATTTTTACTAAAAGACAGCTCACCGTCACTTGTTTTGAATGAAAATTCTCTCAGACTTGACTCATCAAATTGAGTCATTAAATCCTTAATCTCTTGAATATCCAATTTAATCCTCCCAGCGTTTGAAGGCCAGAACTGCATTGTGTCCTCCAAAACCAAATGTATTTGAAATGGCATAACGAATATCAGCGTCTTGCCCTTGACCAAAAATAACATTCGCTGTAATATCTTCTGATAATTCTGTCGTTCCAGCAGTCATTGGAACATAACTATGACGTATCGCTTCAATAGTTGCAATTGCCTCAACAGCTCCCGCGGCACCCAAAAGATGACCAGTAAAAGATTTAGTCGAAGAAACTGGAACGTCTGTCCCAAGTGCAGCAACAATAGCTTGACTCTCTCCTTTTTCGTTAGCAGGTGTTGAAGTTCCATGAGCATTTACATAGTTAACTTCTTCAGGTTTAATATTAGCTTCAACCAGTGCAAGTTGAATAGCTTTAGTGGCTCCTAAACCTTCTGGATGTGGTGAAGTCATATGATATGCGTCACAAGTGTTACCATAACCAACAACTTCTGCAAGAATAGTAGCTCCTCGTTTTTCAGCGTGTTCTAAACTTTCTAAGACCAACATTCCAGAACCTTCTCCCATGATAAATCCATTGCGATCTTTATCAAATGGAATAGATGCTCTTGATGGATCTTCAGTTGTTGATAATGCTGTAAGACTTTGGAATCCAGCAATGGCAAATTTTGTAATAGCAGCTTCTGCACCACCGACTACCATAATATCTTGAATACCAAATTTTATATTACGGAAAGCATCTCCAATAGCATCATTAGAAGAAGCACAAGCTGTATTAATTGATTTACATACACCATGAGCGCCTAACCTCATCGCAACATTTCCAGCTGCCATATTTGGTAGAGCTTTTGGAAGCGTCATTGGTTTTACGCGTTTTGGCCCTTTTTCATGAAGACGAATCACTTGTTCTTCAATCTCTTGAATCCCTCCAATACCTGATGCAACGATGACACCAAATCGATCTGCATCAATTTCATCTAAATTTAAATTAGCATGTTGAATAGCTTCACTTGAAGCATATAAGGCATAAAGGGAATACATATCAAATCTGTTCAGATCTTTTTTGACAAAATATTTATCAAATGGAAAATCATGAATTTCAGCAGCATTTTTGACCATGAAATCACTTGAATCAAATTTAGTGATAGGTCCAATACCAACATTTCCTTCTTTAAGACTATTCCAAAATTCTTCTGGTGTGTTTCCAATAGGTGAGGTTACACCGTAACCTGTTACTACTACTCGCTGTAATGTCATATTATTTCCTCTTTATCATTGCATCGTCATACCGCCATCAATGGCAATAACTTGTCCTGTAAGGTATTCTTGTTCTGCTAAGAAAGACGCTACCTGCGCTACTTCTTTACCTTTTCCAATACGTTTCATTGGAATTTGAGCTAAAATAGCTTCTTGCATTTTTTCTGGGATAACATCTGTCATATCAGATTCGATAAAGCCTGGAGCAATGGCATTGACACGAATGCCTCGTGCTGCTACTTCTCTGGCAACTGATTTTGTAAAGCCAATTAAACCTGCTTTAGAGGCTGCGTAATTAGCTTGCCCTACATTTCCAGTTAATCCAACGACGCTAGAGATATTAATAATAGCACCTTGACGCGCTTTTGTCATCGGTTTCAAGACTGATTGTGTCATATTAAATGCACCTGTTAAATTAATTTTAAGAACGCTCTCAAAATCTTCAACAGTCATTTTAAGCATCAATTTATCATTAGTAATACCAGCGTTGTTAACGAGCACATCCACGCTACCTAGACTTGCAATAGCTTCTTTAATCATGCGATTAGCATCTTCAAAAGAAGAAACATCTCCTGAAATAGCAATAACTTTTACACCATAATCAGCAAATTCAGCTATTAAGTCTTCTGATATTTCAGAACGTCCATTTAAAACAATATTAGCACCTAATTGTGCAAATTGATGGGCAATTGCAAGGCCGATTCCTCTACTTGAACCCGTAATAAAAATGTTCTTATCTTTTAATTGCATATTTTCCCCTAGTTTAATTCCTTAAGATTATTAAATCCAATTTTATCTTCAACAGAATGTACTGATAATGAGCTATCTATTTTTTTCAAGAAACCTGAGAGTACCTTCCCTGGACCAATTTCAACAACCTGTGTCATTCCCATTTTTTTCATGGTTTCAATAGACTCATCAAAGCGTACAGGTTCCATAACTTGGCGTGCCAATAAAGATTTGATATCGTCTTTTTTCATTATCTGCGCCTCTGTATTTCCAATTACAGGGATTTCAGAAACTGAAAAATGAACTTTATCTAAAACATCGCTCAATTTCTGACTTGCAGGTTTCAATAAAGCAGTGTGAAAAGGACCTGAAACATTCAGAGGAATTAAACGTTTTACTCCTTGTTGTTTTAATTCTTCTACAGCTGCATTTACAGCGATTGACTCTCCCCCTATAACAATTTGCTTTGGAGTATTATAATTTGCAGGACTAACAATACCAAACTGAGAAGCCTTCTTACAAGCATCTTCAATTATTTGACGATCAGCATTTAAAACTGCTACCATTTTGCCACTACCAGCAGGTGCTGCTGCTTCCATTAGTTGGCCTCGTCTAGCAACAAGTACTACAGCATCTTCAAATCTTATAGCACCTGAAGCAACTAAAGCACTGTATTCTCCCAAAGAAAGTCCTGCAACCATATCTGGTCTAAGTTCAATTTCTTTAAGAATTAAACGATAAATAGCAGTCGAAGTCGTTAGAATAGCTGGTTGCGTATATTTCGTCTGATTTAATTTGTCTAAGTCTTTATCAATCAATTCTCTCAAATCATATCCTAAAACATGACTTGCCTTATCAAAAGTTTCTTTAACAATCGGGAAAGTTTCATATAAATCTCTAGCCATTCCTAACTTTTGAGCACCTTGACCAGCAAATAGAAATGAAACTTTATTCATAGTGTCTCCTTATTTGTATTTATAAATCTGACCAGCGGCTTGCCTCAGAAAGAATAACTTGACGCGCTCCTGAATAAATATCTTCAAGAATCTCTTGACAAGTCTCTTCTGATTTAATTAATCCTGCAATTTGTCCTGCCATAACTGAACCATTAATAACATCCCCATCAACAACTGCATTGCGAAGAGCTCCCGCTCCTAATTCTTCAATCTCATTGATTGAAATACGGCCAGCTAAATAATCTTTTTCTGCTTGGCTATAGGTTGTTACTAGTTTATTTTTTAAGGCACGAACTGGATGACCTACTACCTGAGCAGAAACAGCAGTGTCGATATCTTTTGCTTTTAAGATTTTTGCTTTGTAATTAGGGTGAGCATTAGATTCTTTAGCAACAACAAAACGAGTTCCTACCTGAACAGCATCAGCTCCTAACATGAAACCCGCAGCAGCCCCACGCCCATCTGCTATACCACCTGCGGCAATGACTGGAATTGTAACAGCATCAACAACCTGTCGTACTAATGTCATCGTGGTCAGTTTTCCGATGTGACCACCCGCTTCCATTCCTTCTGTAATGATAGCATCAGCCCCTAATTTCTCCATACGTTTTGCTAATGCAACACTAGGAACAACAGGGATTACTGTTATACCTGCTTCATGAAAGCGCTCCATGTACTTACCAGGATTACCTGCACCCGTCGTTACAACTTTTACACCTTCTTCAATAACCAAATCAACAATATCATCTACAAAAGGTGATAAAAGCATAATATTCACACCAAAGGGTTTATCAGTCATAGATTTTATTTTATCAATATTTGCTTTGACAACCTCTTTAGGGGCATTTCCTCCACCAATAATACCTAGACCACCTGCCTTAGAAACTGCTCCTGCAAGATCTCCATCAGCGACCCACGCCATACCCCCTTGAAAAATTGGATATTTTATATTTAGTAATTCTGTTATACGTGTTTTCATTTTTCTTTCCTAAAATTAATAATTTGACAATCAAACTATATTGATAAGAAGAAGAGTGAGTACCGATCAACGATTGATTGAATACTCACTCTAATAAGTGATTTGGTAAGAATATCTTTTATTATCACTTGCTTCTTTTTTTCTTACGACTTAATTATTTTACTTTTTCTTCAACATAAGCAACTAAATCACCAACAGTATTTAGTCCTTCTTCTGTCTCAATTTGGATATCAAATGCATCTTCAATTTCTGAAATCACTTGGAAAACATCAAGCGAATCAGCATCAAGATCGTCAAAAGTAGTGTTCAACGTTACTTCTTCTGCATCTTTACCAAGTTCTTCAACAATAATTTCTTGTACTTTTTCAAATACTGCCATTTTTAGCTCCTTAAATTTTAAATAATCTTTTATAAATGTGCTATGCACTATATATAACTAAATTTTAACAATTAGACTTCCCCATGTCAAACCTCCACCGAAACCCGATAAGAGGATTGTTTGGTTACCATCTAGTTTCAACAAACCGTTCTCATAAGATTCTGAAAGTAAAATAGGGATACTAGCTGCACTAGTATTACCATAATCCATCATATTCTCTGGAAATTTATCACGTGCTATATCAATTTTTCGAGACATCTTATCTAAAATCCTTCGATTCGCTTGGTGTAAGAAAAGATAATCAATATCTTCTTTTTCCAAATAAGATGTTTCTATAAGATGATTGATACTTTTTGAAACTTCTTTGATAGCAAAATCAAAGATTGCTCTACCATCCATTTTCAAAAATTTATCATCAAGTACTTCATCTGAGAAAGGTGAATTTAACCCGACTTGACTGGATTGAAGTCCCTGACGACTACCATCTGTATTGAGAGACTCTGCAAGAAAATGTTTTTCCTTAGAAGCTTCTAGCAAGACACCTCCAGCTCCATCTCCAAATAAAACTGCTGTCCCTCTATCAGTCCAGTCTAATACTTTAGAAACAGTTTCTGCTCCTATTACTAAACCTTTTTGATAGCTACCTGATGATATCAATTTTTCGGCGGTAGACAAGGCAAAAACAAAACCACTACATGCTGCACTCAAGTCAAAGGCAAAAGCATTACTCGCTCCAATATGAGCTTGCACTCTTGCAGCAGTAGAAGGCATCATAGAGTCTGGTGTCATCGTTGCAACAATAATAAAGTCAATTTGACTAGCGGAATAACCGGATTTTTCAATAAGTTGTTCTGCGACCTTATTTGCCAAATCAGCTGTTGTTTCATTTTTACTAATATGACGTTGTTTTATACCAGTACGTGACGAAATCCAGTCATCACTGGTATCCATGATTAATGATAAATCCTCATTTTTAATAATTTGAGAAGGTGCATAATGTGCAAGTTGACTAATTTTAGCAAAAACCACTAGACTAAGTCCTCCAAAAATTTATGAAGATTCCCTAAAGCGCTCGTCAACATTTTTATGTCTTCTTCACCTAGGTCTTCAATAATATGAGATACCATAGATTTATGAAATTTACTATGCAATCGATCTAATAACCTACCTCTCTTAGTAAGACTCAAGTGAACAACTCGACGATCAATACTTGACCGTTTACGCTCAATGTAGCCTTTTTTTTCTAACTTATTAAGGCTGGTTGTTACAGTTCCCAAAGTTAACATTAATTCTCGAGCGACATCGCTAGGAGTTACCTCAGAATGTTTCCCAATAATTTCAATAGTATGCATTTCTTTTAAAGATACATCGCTAAATTGGCTAGTCTTTAAACTCATTTCCTCAATAATCATGATTCTATTAAAAATGTCAACTAAATAACTATTAATCTGATCGTATTCCAAGATATCACCACCTCACATTAAACTTTGATAATCAAATTATATCAAAGTTCAAACTTATTTGCAAGACTTTAATCTTAAATAATTTGATTTTCAAACTATTTGCCTAAAAAATTAGGACGCCTTCTATCAGCGTGTGCCCGAACACCTTCTTTAAAATCTTGCTTAAAGGCTAATGATTCTTGCAGTTGTAATTCAAGCTTTTTATATTGTTCCCAATCTTTAAAAGCAGCTTCCCAAGCTAATGATTTTATGGCTTGATATGAGTTTATAGAATGTCTACTTAAACGCTTTAATAGTTGATCCTTAATTTTACCTATTTTATCTGATTCACAAAGTTTATAAACAATTCCCAAAGCTTCAGCTTTTTCAGCAGATAAGCTTTCTCCAGTTAAAGCTAGTTGCACTGCACGAGTTATACCGATTGATTTACTAAGTAACAATAAACCTCCTGCATCTGGAGCTAAACCGACACCCACAAAAGCCTGGATAAATTTACTCTTCTTGCTTGCGATAACAAAATCAGCTGCTAATGCAATATTAGCTGCGGCACCAGCTACAGCCCCATCTACACACATAACAACAGGTTTCTCTAGCTGTAGTAAATCATACGATATCTGATTAACTAACTCAGCAATTTTAGTTAATGAGCTAATATCATCGCTCTCAACAGCAGCTTTCATCACTTTTAAATCTCCTCCGATTGAAAAGATTGGTCCTTGTGCTTCAATCACTAAAAACATGACATCTTTATTTTCAGACACAAGCCTTATTGCATCAATAATTTCTTGACACATTGGGATGTTAAAACCATTTGAAATATCTGGTCGATTAAGCATAATAGTGGCCACGTTGCCATCAATACCATATATTATATTTTCGAACTTCAAAATGTCTCCTCTCTTTAAGAGTGAAAGAAAAATAAAAAATAATTTGATTATCAAATTATCATGCTTTGTATTTTATCATAAACCTAGCTTTCATGGCAAGATAAAAAATAAAAAAACGGAATTAAACTTCCCGTTTTTAATAGTTATCTAATTTCACAAAAAATTGACTCAGATCGCTCACTAATACATTAGCCTGCGACTGATTCATTCCAAAGTATTTATCTTCAATAGCCCACACATCAATACCGGCTGCAATACCAGCTGTAATCCCCTTCTCACTGTCTTCTACAATAAGAATTTGCTGTTTAGGAATATCTAAAAGTTCTGCTGCTCTATTATAAATAGCTGGATTAGGTTTACTTTCTGAAAATTCCTCACCAGACAGAATTACCTTAAAATATGTATCCAGATTAAAACTTTCTAATGCTAACATGATATCATGTCTAGTAGAACTTGAAGCTAGACCCAAAAGATAGCCTTTGTGATGAAGCTTTTCAATGACTCTTTTACAATCCTGAAAAATTAAATCTTTGTATGGCAAGGGATTATCCTCTTTATAGCGACTATAATCTTGTTGGAGCTTATCAATATCCCAGGTATCATATTGATCACCTAAAACAGATTTCCAAACCTGCTTCATATTTCCTCCAATAAAAAAATTCATTGGTAAATGGTCAATTGTAATTCCATGTTGTTTTAAAAAACGCTCTCGCCTTTTATAATAAAATAATTCAGTGTCAAATAGAACACCATCCATATCAAATATTATTGCTTTATATTTACACATGTAACTATTATATCATTCTTTTAAATTTAGAGGTAATGACAAATTTTCTGACTTTTGTTATAATTTATCTAAAATTCATTCTTGAGGTAACCTATGAAAGTAGTCAAATTTGGAGGAAGTTCTTTAGCATCTTCCCAACAATTATACAAAGTACTAAATATTATCAAATCAGACTACACTAGACGGTTTGTTGTCGTTTCAGCTCCAGGGAAACGCTACGAAGAAGACTTAAAAATGACAGATGCTTTGATACAATATTATCAAAATTATATTAACGGTAAAGATATTGTTAAAGACCAAACTTGGATTATCAATCGTTATCAAGAAATTATTAGTGATTTGTCTTTAGGAAGCACTATTGCAGAAGAAATTACTCGCTCTATAGAGCAGCTAGCTTCACTTCCCATAGAAAATAATCAGTTTTTATATGATTGTTTTTTAGCAGCCGGTGAAGATAACAACGCAAAGTTAGTTGCAACGTTTTTTAATCAAAATGACATTCCTGCAAGATATGTTCATCCAAACGAAGCAGGAATTATTGTAACTAAAGAACCATGTAATGCACGAATTATTCCAGGAAGTTATGATAAGATTGAGAACTTATGTCTATACAATGAGGTTCTTGTTATCCCTGGATTTTTTGGAGTCACAGAAGATAACCAAATTTGTACCTTTTCAAGAGGGGGATCTGACATTACTGGATCCCTAATTGCAGCAGGCATAAAAGCAGACCTTTATGAGAACTTCACAGATGTTGATGGTATATTTGCAGCACATCCAGGTGTAGTTAAGAACCCTCACGCTATCCCTGAGCTTACTTATAAAGAAATGCGTGAATTAGCCTATGCGGGTTTTTCGGTTTTACATGATGAAGCTTTACTTCCTGCCTATCGTGGCAGAATCCCTCTTGTTATTAAAAATACAAATAATCCCCAACAGCCTGGTACAAAAATAGTTTTAAAGCATACTCGTAGTAACATAGCAGTAACTGGGATCGCTTCTGATAGCCGTTTTGCTAGCATAAACGTATCTAAATACTTAATGAATAGAGAAGTAGGTTTCGGCCGAAAAGTACTACAAATTTTAGAGGATTTAAATATTAGTTTTGAACATATGCCAACTGGCATAGATGATCTATCCATTGTCTTACGTGAAAAAGAATTGACACCAATCAAAGAACAAGAAATCTTAAATTACCTAACTCGTAAACTAGAAGTAGATTACGTTGACATCCAACACAATCTATCTACAATCGTAATTGTAGGTGAAAATATGAAAAGTCAGATTGGAGTCACTGCAACAGCGACACAAGCCTTATCAAGAGAAAAAATCAATATCACCATGATATCACAAGGTTCAAGCGAAGTCTCCATTATGTTCGTTATAAACAGTAAGGATGAAAAAAGAGCTATTAAAGCACTATATGAAACATTCTTCCAAAAATAGTACCTATTACACTACTTACACTATTAGATAGATAACAAATCGTCCTAAGTAAGCTTACTTAGGACGATTTTATTTAGAACATAGGATAGTTTTTCCACTTTTAATCGTAACCACTTGGTATCAGTGACAAATTCGGACAATTAAGATGTTAGCCAATCTTAAGGATAATAATTCCAATAAAAAAAGGCTAACCAAAGTTAGTCTCCCTTTATCTACTCCGCCAGTAGGACTCGAACCTACGACATCATGATTAACAGTCATGCGCTACTACCAACTGAGCTATGGCGGATTATAGCTAAGCGACTACCTTATCTCACAGGGGGCAACCCCCAACTACTTCCGGCGTTCTAGGGCTTAACTTCTGTGTTCGGCATGAGAACAGGTGTATCTCCTAGGCAATTATCACTTAACTATTGAGCCTTATTCACTCAAAATTGAATATCTATAGTCTAACAAGAAACCGTAACGTTGTCAATATCTCTTTTTGGATAAGTCCTCGAGCTATTAGTATTAGTCCGCTAAATGTGTCACCACAATTACACTCCTAACCTATCTACCTGATCATCTCTCAGGGCTCTTACTGATATAAAATCATGGGAAATCTCATCTTGAGGTGGGCTTCGCACTTAGATGCTTTCAGCGCTTATCCCTTCCCTACATAGCTACCCAGCGATGCCTTTGGCAAGACAACTGGTACACCAGCGGTAAGTCCACTCTGGTCCTCTCGTACTAGGAGCAGATCCTCTCAAATTTCCTACGCCCGCGACGGATAGGGACCGAACTGTCTCACGACGTTCTGAACCCAGCTCGCGTGCCGCTTTAATGGGCGAACAGCCCAACCCTTGGGACCGACTACAGCCCCAGGATGCGACGAGCCGACATCGAGGTGCCAAACCTCCCCGTCGATGTGAACTCTTGGGGGAGATAAGCCTGTTATCCCCAGGGTAGCTTTTATCCGTTGAGCGATGGCCCTTCCATACGGAACCACCGGATCACTAAGCCCGACTTTCGTCCCTGCTCGAGTTGTAGCTCTCGCAGTCAAGCTCCCTTATACCTTTACACTCTACGACTGATTTCCAACCAGTCTGAGGGAACCTTTGGGCGCCTCCGTTACCTTTTAGGAGGCGACCGCCCCAGTCAAACTGCCCGTCAGACACTGTCTCCGATAGGGATTGCCTATCTGGGTTAGAGTAGCCATAACACAAGGGTAGTATCCCAACAACGCCTCAAACGAAACTGGCGTCCCGTTATCATAGGCTCCTACCTATCCTGTACATGTGGTACAGATACTCAATATCAAACTGCAGTAAAGCTCCATGGGGTCTTTCCGTCCTGTCGCGGGTAACCTGCATCTTCACAGGTACTAAAATTTCACCGAGTCTCTCGTTGAGACAGTGCCCAAATCATTACGCCTTTCGTGCGGGTCGGAACTTACCCGACAAGGAATTTCGCTACCTTAGGACCGTTATAGTTACGGCCGCCGTTTACTGGGGCTTCAATTCATACCTTCGCTTACGCTAAGCACTCCTCTTAACCTTCCAGCACCGGGCAGGCGTCACCCCCTATACATCATCTTACGATTTAGCAGAGAGCTGTGTTTTTGATAAACAGTTGCTTGGGCCTATTCACTGCGGCTGATCTAAAATCAGCGCCCCTTCTCCCGAAGTTACGGGGCCATTTTGCCGAGTTCCTTAACGAGAGTTCTCTCGCTCACCTGAGGCTACTCGCCTCGACTACCTGTGTCGGTTTGCGGTACGGGTAGAGTATATGTATCGCTAGAAGCTTTTCTTGGCAGTGTGACATCACTAACTTCGCTACTAAACTTCGCTCCTCGTCACAGCTCAATGTTAAAGATATAAGCATTTGACTCATATCACACCTCACTGTTTGACCAGACACTTCCAATCGTCTGGTTTAGTTAGCCTACTGCGTCCCTCCATCACTATATACTCTAGTACAGGAATATCAACCTGTTGTCCATCGGATACACCTTTCGGTCTCTCCTTAGGTCCCGACTAACCCAGGGCGGACGAGCCTTCCCCTGGAAACCTTAGTCTTACGGTGGACAGGATTCTCACCTGTCTTGCGCTACTCATACCGGCATTCTCACTTCTATGCGTTCCAGCGCTCCTCACGGTACACCTTCTTCACACATAGAACGCTCTCCTACCATGACACTTTTGTGTCATCCACAGCTTCGGTAATATGTTTTAGCCCCGGTACATTTTCGGCGCAGGGTCACTCGACTAGTGAGCTATTACGCACTCTTTGAATGAATAGCTGCTTCTAAGCTAACATCCTAGTTGTCTGTGCAACCCCACATCCTTTTCCACTTAACATATATTTTGGGACCTTAGCTGGTGGTCTGGGCTGTTTCCCTTTCGACTACGGATCTTAGCACTCGCAGTCTGACTGCCGATTATATCTCGTTGGCATTCGGAGTTTATCTGAGATTGGTAATCCGGGATGGACCCCTCACCCAAACAGTGCTCTACCTCCAAGAGACTTAACATCGACGCTAGCCCTAAAGCTATTTCGGAGAGAACCAGCTATCTCCAAGTTCGTTTGGAATTTCTCCGCTACCCACAAGTCATCCAAGCACTTTTCAACGTGCCCTGGTTCGGTCCTCCAGTGAGTTTTACCTCACCTTCAACCTGCTCATGGGTAGGTCACATGGTTTCGGGTCTACAACATGATACTATGACGCCCTATTAAGACTCGGTTTCCCTACGGCTCCGTCTCTTCAACTTAACCTCGCATCATATCGTAACTCGCCGGTTCATTCTACAAAAGGCACGCTCTCACCCATTAACGGGCTCGAACTTGTTGTAGGCACACGGTTTCAGGTTCTATTTCACTCCCCTCCCGGGGTGCTTTTCACCTTTCCCTCACGGTACTGGTTCACTATCGGTCACTAGAGAGTATTTAGGGTTGGGAGATGGTCCTCCCAGATTCCGACGAGATTTCGCGTGTCTCGCCGTACTCAGGATACTGCTAAGGTTAATCTATCATTTTAAATACGAGGCTGTTACTCTCTTTGGCTTACCTTCCCAGGTAATTCTTCTATAATGATTAATCCTATATCGCAGTCCTACAACCCCGAAGTGTAAACACTTCGGTTTGCCCTCCTGCCGTTTCGCTCGCCGCTACTAAGGCAATCGCTTTTGCTTTCTCTTCCTGCAGCTACTTAGATGTTTCAGTTCACTGCGTCTTCCTTCTCATATCCTTAACAGATATGGATACTAGTCATTAACTAGTGGGTTCCCCCATTCGGACATCTCTGGATCAGCGCTTACTTACAGCTCCCCAAAGCATTTCGTCGTTAGTCACGTCCTTCTTCGGCTTCTAGTGCCAAGGCATCCACCGTGCGCCCTTATTAACTTAACCTTATTAACCTAGTTTCTTTAAAACTAGAAAACTCATTAAATATTCACAGCGTTTTCGGTTTATTTTCTTGTTACTTTCTACAATCTATTTCTAGATCGTGGAATTTGATATAGATATTCAATTTTCAATGAACAATTTGAACCTTTCGATT